>Ga0105356_10000829_pt1 | contig 30203 bp, 28 predicted proteins | sample GOMGulsemesocosm_3_FD_83502 | JGI IMG/M metagenome (GOLD analysis project Ga0105356, IMG submission 83502) | Methane-oxidizing microbial communities from mesocosms in the Gulf of Mexico - GOM9D Gulf of Mexico | ecosystem: Environmental > Aquatic > Marine > Cold seeps | place: Gulf of Mexico...
CTTATTTATCTAGATGTTTTACTTAGAGAGAAAAATGTTACCCGTGCGGCTAACCAGCTTAATATTACTCAACCTGCAATGAGTAATGGCTTAAAGCGTTTACGTAATCTGTTTAATGATCCTATTTTAGTGCGCACTTCTGATGGTATGGTACCAACAGAAAGAGCGAGAACGCTAGCACCTGTCATCAGAAAAATATTGCTTGAATTAGAAGAAGCACTCCAAGGCGAGGAAGAGTTTAATGAGAAAAATAGTATGCGTGTTTTTCGCATCATGGCCAGTGATTATGCTGCGTCAACCTTATTACCTCAATTGTTAAAGCTACTTAACAAAACTGCACCCAATATAACAATTGATATTATGACACCTAGTGATGTGACCTTTCATGATGTTGAAGCGGGTAAAATAGATATGGCTATCAACCGTTTTGATGAATTACCACAATCGTTTCATCAAAAGTCAATTTGGCGTGATTCATTTTCATGCTTGCTCAGTGCTGATAACCCTGTAGTGGCTAAGTTTAACTTAAACTCTTACTTAGCAGCAAAACACGTATGGGTATCAAAAACTGGTTTTGGTGTTGGTGTTGGCATGAACCCCAATGATGTTCAAAAGCTTGGCTGGGTCGATGAATCATTAGCAAGATTAGGTAAACAGCGTGATATTAAAGTTTTCACTCGAAATTACCATGTGGCTATGCAATTGGCTTATGAAGATAACTTAATCGCTACATTACCAACCAAAGCAGCTATGCTTCATAAAAATGATAGTAATTATATCATCCTCAAACCACCGTTTGATATTCCTGAAATGGAATTGAAAATGATCTGGAGCCCATTATTACATCATGATGCTAGCCATATATGGTTTAGACAATTAGTGATTGAAGCAGCTAGACTTGTTAAGATGATTGACTAAACAAAAGCTGAATTAAGGCTGTGTTAAATTTATTTTCTGTCATTATTATTATGTTTCTAATTATTATATAAGATGATAGTAAATAGCTGATGAGCTAATGCAGTTACAATTGTCTCATCAGATATTTATCTTTAGTTTGCAATGATAAAGCTGAGCCGCTGTTCTAAAGTTTGATGCACAAGTGCCGTACAAGAATTTATTGAAGCACACTTCCCCAAAGCACATTAAGAAGATACCAGTCATGTGAACCGCAGGATTATACTATCTAGGCATAATCCTCACCAAGGTGTATATAGCTCTGTAGTATTTATTTAACCCGCGGTATTAACCGTATTTATGCCCGTTCCACTGCTAATTCCTACTTTATTGCTATTTTTCAACTAACAACCAAGCTTGTCATAAAAGAAAAGACAAGATGACAACTATGACATTCACAAGATTGATAGTAGGTATTAATCGACTACTGTTGCTAGTTATACCTATTCTGAATAGGATGACAATAACTAATTATTTCATTCTAGCAATGAAAACTTTCATCAAGCTTTTATCAACATCCACTACTATCCAAACAAGCAAGGCAAGTGAGGTAAATATGACCCAGACAATTCAATTAGCAGGCTTAACCATAAATCAAAATCTATATGATTTTATTGAACGTGAAGCGCTGCCAGATACCGGCATAGCTTCTGCACACTTTTGGCAAAGCTTTGCAAAAATCATCAATGACTTATCGGGTGAAAATGCACAGTTACTTGCTAAACGAGACGACTTACAAGCGCAAATCGATACTTGGCATAAAGATAACTTTGGCGACAAATTCAGCTTTGCCAACTACAAACAGTTTTTGGCTGACATAGGTTACCTTTCACCTGTAGTAGATGATTTCTCTATTAGTACAGAAAATGTAGATGCCGAACTAGCGACTATTGCTGGTCCTCAGCTTGTTGTACCTATTATGAATGCTCGCTTTGCCTTAAATGCGGTAAATGCACGTTGGGGGAGTTTGTATGATGCTCTTTATGGTACTGATGTTATTAGCAGTGAAGACGGTGCAGAGAAAGCCGGTGCTTATAACCCAGCACGCGGCGCAAAAGTTATCAGTTATGCTAAAAACTTTTTAGATCAAGCTATCCCATTAGTTAATGGTAGTCATCAAGACGCTATTGCTTACCATTTAAATGAACAGCAATTAATGGTGAGTTTGGCTAACGGCGAACAAAGCCCGTTAAAAGAAAGCAGTGCCTTTATTGGTTTTACTGGCAGTATCAACCAGCCAAACACTTTAGCGTTTAAACATAATGGTTTACACCTTGAGTTAGTATTTGATGCAGACAGTGTTATCGGAAAGTCTGAGCCCTCGACGTTAAGTGACATTTTGCTTGAATCAGCATTAACCACTATCATGGATTGTGAAGATTCGGTTGCTGCCGTTGATGGTGACGATAAAGTAGTCGCATACCGTAATTGGTTAGGCTTGATGCAAGGTACCTTAACAGAAGAAATTAATAAAAATGGCCAAGCATTCACCCGCAAAATGAATGACGATCGCAGTTATCAATCACTATCAGGTGATTCGATACAGCTGAAAGGTCGCAGCTTGATGTTCGTACGAAATGTTGGTCATCTTATGACTAATAATGCCATTATTGATGAGCAAGGCCGTGAAGTTCCTGAAGGTATTATGGATGCGGTAATTACCTCTATGCTTGCTCTGCATGATTTAAAAGGTAATGGTAAGCTAAGTAACAGTAATGAAGCATCTATTTACATCGTGAAGCCAAAAATGCACGGTCCTGAAGAAGTACAGTTTGCTGATACTCTATTTGCCCGTGTTGAAGATGCATTATCATTACCACGCAATACCATTAAAATGGGTATTATGGATGAAGAGCGACGCACCAGTGTTAATTTAAAAAATTGTATCCACGCAGCAAAAGAGCGAGTGGTATTCATTAACACTGGCTTTTTAGACAGAACTGGTGATGAAATTCATACCTCAATGGCTGCTGGCCCAATGGCTCGCAAAGCAGAGATCAAACTAACACCTTGGATTGGTGCCTATGAAAATAACAATGTAGATGTTGGCCTAGCCTGTGGTTTTAGTCAAAAAGCTCAAATTGGTAAAGGTATGTGGCCGATTCCAGATCAAATGGCTAACATGATCGCAACAAAAATTAATCATGTAGAAGCAGGAGCAAATACGGCTTGGGTTCCATCACCAACCGCAGCAACATTACATGCATTACATTACCACCGCATTGATGTTTTCGCGCTACAAAAAGACTTAATGCTACGAACAAGCGCTAATTTAGATGATATTTTAACTATTCCATTAGCAACTGATACTAACTGGAGCGATGCGGAAATAACCGAAGAGCTAGACAATAACGCCCAAGGAATTTTAGGTTACGTTGTGCGTTGGATAGATCAAGGCATTGGTTGCTCTAAAGTACCAGATATCAATGATGTTGGTTTAATGGAAGATAGAGCAACTTTACGTATTTCTAGTCAACATATTGCTAACTGGCTACAGCACGGAATATGCAGCCAGGAACAAGTACAAGCAAGCCTAGAGAAAATGGCTAAGATTGTTGATGGTCAAAATGCCAGTGATCCAAGCTATCAAGCAATGAGTGATGATTTTGCCAATAGCATTGCTTTTAAAGCAGCTTCTTCTTTAGTATTTGCTGGTGCAGAACAGCCAAGTGGTTATACTGAGCCACTATTACATCAATGTAGATTAGATAAAAAACAAGAGCTTGCTAACAATAAATAGTATTTTAATAGCGCTTATTTATGTAATGTAAGTAAATATTGATGTAAATACCATAAAAGCAAATGATAAATAACCTTGTTATTGTCATTTGCTTTTATACTTCTAGCATTGCTTATATTTCTAACGCATATATGCAGCAGTTCACCTCAATATGTTAGTATTTACATTTGTAACCATTTATAGTGAAAATGTAAGTATTAGTGTCACGGGCATGAAATTTTAATTAGTAACAGCCGTTCTACTTAAGTCTAAATAAAAACATATAAATATATCGCTTTAAAACAGGAGTACTATAATGAAACAACTAATATCACTATTATTAATTATTTTGATCACTGTCATGTCTTGGTCTAGCTGTGCCAGAAGCAAAGTAATTGAAATAACCACTATTCATACGTTATCCTACTCGGTATTACCTTCATTATTAACACCAGCGTTGTCAAAACTACCAAAAAATGACAGCTTGCATTATCCTCAAGCTAAAGTCACGAGTGAACATAATCGTTTTTTTGAGCTATCAATTATCTTTAATGACAAGTTACAACAAATAATTTCTTTTTTTACCCATTCAGGTGATGAAGAAAGTATTGCTGTAGAAAGCAATTTCCCTTCATTTATCAGCAACCAATCAACAGGTAAAGCGTGTCAAAATATTGTTAACGCAATGCTTTATCTTTAGCTCAGTAAAGCGCTACTAACTACATCAGCTAATGACATAAACGTTGCCTCTCGTACACTCGTTTTACGCCATACAATACCTATTTCACGATATACCTCGTCTTGCATGGGTTCAATTTGCAACCCTTCTAACTTACCTACTCCTTTATTTACCGCCATTTTTGGTAAAAAGGTAATACCGTGATGAAACGCGGTCATTTGAACTAACGTCGCTAAACTCGAGGCTGAAAAGCTATTAATAAGACTCGCGTCCACTAGTTTACATGCAGAAACTGCGTGTTCAGTTAAACAATGTTCTTTATTTAGTAGAAAAACACTTTTCTTTGGTAGACTTTGATAATCGAAAGATTCTTGAAAACGACTTACTAACGCTTTATCACCAGCAATATAGAAATCATCTTGCCCTAGTATTTTAGAAAAAAAGTTATTCTTGGGGATAGGAAAGGCAAGTATTGCACAGTCAATCTCTCCTTGTTCTAACTGCAGGAGTAAATTTTCTGTAGTATCTTCTCGTAGATATAACTCAAGGTTTGGTAATCGCTTTTGACAAGCCTGTACTAAATCGGTGAGTAAAAAAGGCGCAATCGTTGGAATACATCCGAGGTTGACACTACCACTCTTATAACAACCTTGCTGTTGAGAAAATTCCGTAAATTCATTGGCATTGAGCAAAAGTGTCCGCGCAAGCTCAACGACTCGTTTTCCATGACTAGTGAAAATAAAACGCTTATGCTCTCGCTCAAGTAACTGACAAGATAGCTGTTGTTCTAGCTTTAAAATTGCACTACTTAATGTTGATTGACTAATAAAGCATGCCTGGGCAGCCTTGTTAAAGTGCTGATATTTATCAAGCGCCAACAAGTAGTTTAAGTGCTTTAGGTTAGGCAGTTTATTATTGAATGTGCTATTGCTCATAAGGTATCAGCTTTTTAAATTAAGAGCTTAATAAAGTAGTAATAATTTAAATCAAGATGTCTTTAAAATCAAAGAAAAATACGATAAAGTTAACTAGGATTTATATTATAACAACTAACGGGGATAACTATGACACAAGCTGCAGCACGCCATTTATTGGTTGACACTGAAGAACAGTGCTTAACATTAAAAGCCGAAATAGAAGACGGGAAAGATTTTGCCGATGTAGCCAAAGAACATTCTAACTGTCCTTCAAAAGCGCAAGGTGGTGACTTGGGTACTTTCGGTCCAGGTCAAATGGTTCCAGAGTTTGATAAAGTGGTATTTTCAGCGCCACTTAATGAAGTTCAAGGCCCAGTAAAAACTCAATTTGGTTATCACTTACTGGAAGTTACAGCACGTGATTAAAGGCGAATAAGCCTTAGATTAAGTTATAGACTTTACACTACAGGTTTTAAGTCATAACAGCAAAGCAAAAAGCCGCAACAAACGTTGCGGCTTTTTGCTTTCTGTACTTAGAAAGTAATAGTATCTAGGTAAAGACCGCTTGCATCATCCAGAAGAACAATATCGACAGTCCTGCACCAATTGGTAAAGTAATCACCCAAGAGACTACGATATTGCGTACAACACCTAAATTAATAGCAGCAATACCACGAGCCATACCCACACCCAACACGGCTCCAACTAGCGTTTGCGTAGTTGATATAGGTAAACCTGCACCAGAAGCAATAACAACGGTACAAGCAGCAGCTAACTCAGCAGCAAAACCTCGACTTGGTGTTAAATGAGTAATACCTTGACCGATAGTCGCCATAACTTTATGGCCAAAAATAGCCAGACCAGCAACAATACCAAAACCACCTAATGGTAATATCCACCAAGCAATCGCAGATTTCGCCGCAATTTGACCACCGTTATCAACAATACTAACAACCGCAGCTAGTGGACCAATAGCATTAGCGACATCATTTGAACCATGAGCAAAAGCCATACAACAAGCCGTTACTATCATTAACACAGCAAATACTTTTTCGACATTGGCATAATGCGTTTTAAGTGCTGCTGACTCATCGAACTTAAGACGATTAATAAACACTTTACCGATAATAGCGACAATAACGGCAGTGATAACAGCATAAATAAAGCCATCAGCAGTGCCAATATGTAAATCTATATGCTTGAGGCCTTTTTTAATAGTGACTAACGCCAATACAAAACCAGCTAAAAACATATATAGCGGTACCCAACGTTTCGCTTGTTGCAGTGGTTTATCAGTATCAAAAATAAGTTTCTGCGCACTATTAAAGATAATAAAAGCAATAACACCGGAAATCAGTGGCGTAATGACCCAACTACCAACAATACCACCAACCTTACTCCATTCCACAGCATCAGGACTTACGCCAACAGCAGCAAAACCAACGATGGCACCAACAATAGAATGTGTAGTAGATACAGGCCAACCTAATGCCGATGCAATAAGCAACCAAGTAGCAGCGGCAAATAATGCTGAGATCATACCAAATACAAGTAATTCAGGTGAATCAATAAAGAAACTAGCATCAATAATGCCTTTACGAATTGTTGAAGTCACTTCACCACCGGCTAAATAAGCGCCAGCAAATTCAAATACCATGGCGATAATGATCGCTTGCTTTATAGTCAGTGCTTTTGAACCAACAGAAGTACCCATAGCGTTGGCGACATCATTAGCACCAATGCCCCACGCCATAAATAAGCCAACAACAGCAGCTATAATAACTAGCGTATATCCAGAGTTAAGTAAAATTTCCATTAGTTAAGCCCTATTTTCTTGCAAGAAGTATTTCTAAACGTGCGCCAACACGTTCAGCTAGATCGGCTAAATCGCCAACCCAGTCAATAATTTGATATAAAAACATTACATCAACTGGGTTTAATTCACGTTCTAAAGCAAGTAAATCTTTACGCAAAATAATTTGCATGTCATCAGTATCATCTTCTATTTCATCTAATTGATTGATCATTTTTTCAACCAAGACTACTTCACGGCCACGGAAGCCTGTTTCTAACAAGTCATCTAATTCGTTAATTGCTTCGGCAGCTTTTTCTGTTGCATCAATACAACGTGCTAAATATTTTGAGAATTGTTCTTGTAAACTCGCAGGTATTTCTAATTTACGACCTAAAACACGACCTGCAATATCTTTTGCACGATTGGCAATTTTATCCTGTTGAGTAAGTAATTCGAGTAAATCAGCTCTGTCTACAGGCATAAACAAGCCACCGGGTAGCTCTAAACGTAGTTGACGCTTTAATGAATCAGCATCTTGTTCTAATTTGGATAATTTACGACGAACTTTAGCCGCTTCGCTCCAGTTTTGTTCGTAACAAGCTGTAAAGAAAGGAATAAGTTGATTGCTACATTTAACAACCAATTTAATATGTTTTTCTAATGGTTTAATTGGTGACTTTGCAAATACACCTATTATTGAATTTCTGGCCATAATGGTTTCCAGTTTATTATTTTTCGGGGCGGATAATAACGTATTTATCGAGCAATGTTAACTTTACTGGATAAGATTTACCTATGATGTAAAATTTATCGACTAGAATTATATGACACTTATATGACAGTTTTATTACAAAATAAAGACAGTGGCGAAAATGAATGCCAAGAACTGAGAGGCTAATAATGCAAAACTCTCCATTAATATATTACTTTAATTAGACTTAATAGATTAAAATATGCACTAAAGAGAAAATGCATTGATTTAAGCATTGTTTGTTTTGTTAGACTATCGTTAAGCAATAGATACATCATATAAAAAGAGTAATACCAATTGAACTTTAACAATTTATTTAAGTAGATTAAGCTTTAAATAAATAGTTGTAATAATTAACACTAATTCTAAAATAGAACCGCTATGAAAATAGAAAACTTAATGAGCAAAAAATTAATTACTTTGTCTATGGATGCTACTTTAAGCAAAGCCAAAGAAATTTTTGAAAAAAAAAATATACACCATCTACTTATTACTGATGACGATGGATTATTAGCAGGAGTAATGACCGATAGAGATTTATATAAGCATTTAAGCCCAACCATAGGTACCAACCAGGAAACTCATAGAGATACCGCTTTGATGCAAAAGAAATTGCATCAAATAATGGCTAGAAATTTAATAACCTCACAAGCACAACAGTCATTAAATGAAGCAGTTTTACTTTTTTACGATAACCATATTTCTTGCTTACCTATTATTGATGAACAAAATAAAGCAATAGGAATTATTACTTGGCGAGACATTCTAAAAGTACTCGCCTTACAATATAGAAAAAAAATAGCCAATAATTGATCATATAATAAATCGATTAACGGGCTTTATCGACGTTGGCCTAAATAATAAAATATAATATTAATCTTCTTCAGGCTCAAAACCTTCAATAGTTACGCCCGCCAAACCACCAGTACCACCCTGATCATTACTTCTGAGTTTAATCATTAGACGTAAGTCATTAGGTGAATCAGCGTGATGAATAGCGTCAGCATAAGTAATTAAACTTTGTTGATATAAATTAAAGAGTGCTTGGTCAAAGGTTTGCATTCCAAGCTCATTGGATTTCTCCATTATTTCTTTAATGCTGCCTATCTCGCCTTTCTTGATCAACTCTGCAATATAGGGAGAATTCAATAATACTTCGATAACAGCAACACGACCATTACCATCTCTGGTTGGTACTAATTGTTGAGCGATAATGCCACGAAGATTCAACGCTAAATCAAACAATAACTTACCATGTTGATCAGCAGGAACTAGATGCATAATACGATCTATAGCTTGGTTTGCATTATTAGCATGTAAAGTAGCAATACACAAATGCCCTGTTTCGGCAAAACTTAACGCATGTTCCATCGTTTCTTGACTACGAATTTCACCAATTAAAATAACATCAGGTGCTTGTCGCAATGAGCTTTTAAGTGCGGCATCAAATGATTCAGTGTCTAAGCCAACTTCCCGCTGAGTAATCATACTTTTTGCGTGCTCATGTACAAATTCCACCGGATCTTCAATGGTAAGAATATGCCCGCGAGAATTCCGGTTTCGATAACCTATTAAGGACGCCATCGAGGTTGACTTACCCGTGCCCGTACCACCAACAAAAAGCAGCAAGCCTCGTTTTGACATCACCACATCTTTAAGTATTGAAGGTAAACCTAAATCATCAACATCTGGAATATCCGTAACAATACGGCGGATAACCATACCTGCCATATCACGTTGCCAAAAAGCAGAAATCCGAAAGCGTCCTATGCTGTCAATAGAGATAGCAAAATTACACTCTTTTTCTTCATCAAATTGACGAATCTGCTTTTCGTTCATTGCATTATGAACCAAGCCTAACGACTCTTCAGCTGACAATACATGCTCAGAAATAGGCTTTAATTCACCATTAATTTTTGCACTAACAGCTAACTTCGCCGTAACAAACATATCAGATGCATCTGCGCCTACCATCTTTTCTAATAGTTGATGAAAATTCATTGAGTATTCCCGTTCCTATTTCTGTACTTAAAAAATGTTAAAAACCTTTAAATTGGTTTTTATCTACTGCTTTTTCCATCGCCGCAGCTTTAGTGATCATGCCGCGATTAACTAGATTCTGTAAACATTGATCCATGGTTTGCATGCCATGAGACATACCTGTTTGAATGGATGAATACATTTGTGCAATTTTATCTTCACGAATTAAATTACGAATTGCTGGTGTACCAATCATAATTTCATGAGAGGCAACTCGACCACCACCCACTTTTTTAATCAAGGTTTGTGAAATTACCGCGCGAAGAGATTCTGATAACATAGAGCGCACCATAGATTTTTCAGCCGCTGGAAATACATCAATAATACGGTCAATAGTTTTAGGAGCAGAGGTTGTATGTAGTGTACCAAACACTAAATGACCCGTTTCTGCTGCTGTCATAGCAAGGCGAATAGTTTCTAGATCTCGCATTTCACCCACCAAAATAACATCGGGATCTTCACGTAAAGCGGAACGCAACGCAGCTTCAAAACTTAAGGTATCTCGATGCACTTCTCGTTGATTAATTAAACATAGTTTGTTTTCATGCACGAATTCAATCGGATCTTCAATGGTTAAAATGTGATCATTCTTAGAATTATTTATATAATCAACCATTGCCGCTAAGGTGGTTGATTTACCTGAACCTGTTGGGCCTGTGACCAAAACTAAACCACGCGGTGTGTCAGAAATATCACGAAATATATCAGGGCAGCCCAAGTCATCTAACGATAGGATCTTGCTTGGAATGGTTCGAAATACTGCTGCTGGCCCTCGGTTTTGGTTAAAAGCATTTACCCTAAAGCGCGCTAAATTAGGTACTTCAAAAGAAAAATCCACCTCTAACTTCTCTTCATATTCTTTTCGTTGGCGATCATTCATAATATCGTACACTAAAGCATTAACATCTTTAGCATCAAAAGCAGGGATATTTAATTTGCGCACATCACCATCAACCCGAATCAATGGTGGTGACCCCGTTGATAAATGTAAATCTGATGCGTCATGTTGCACACTAAATGCGAGTAGTTCGGTAATATCCATAAAAAATCCTCGGTTTATCTGTTAAAGTACTGTGTGTTAAAAATATATCTATCAACGTCTTAGAATCAACTTAATTTAGCTAAAAAACATGAACAAAATTAAAGAAAATATAGAAAAAATTAAACACCAAATTGATCAAGCGTGTCATGCCATTTATGAAACTAACGATCAAAAAAGTAAATCTTCCTCAAATAATAGACAAAATCCAGTCACTTTGCTCGCGGTTAGTAAAACCAAACCTGCGTCGGCAGTAGAACAAGCTTATTTAGCTGGGCAACGAGATTTCGGTGAAAACTATTTACAAGAAGCTGTTGAAAAAATAGTTCAACTATCACATTTACCAGAACTTTGTTGGCACTTTATCGGTCCTATTCAATCCAATAAAACCAAGCAAATTGCGAAAAATTTCACTTGGGTTCATAGTGTTGATAGGGCTAAAGTTGCCATACGTTTAAATACACACTTTAATGAGTATTTAAATGAGACAAGCCAACCAAATTATTGTCAAGATAACGCGCTAAACATTTGTTTACAAGTCAATATTAGTGAAGAGCCATCAAAATCAGGTATCATGGCTAGTGAACTACTTTCTTTAGCTGAAGTTGTTGATAACTGTGATAAACTTACCTTACGTGGCTTAATGGCCATTCCTGAAAAAAATACTGGTGCAGCAAGTTACGAAAAAATGCAGCACTTGTTTAAACAATTACAAGCCCAATATCCAACAGTAGATACGCTTTCAATGGGTATGTCGAACGATTTAAGTATAGCTATAACCCATGGTTCTACTATGGTAAGAATCGGTAGGGGCATATTTGGTGAAAGAGATTAATAGCAATAAAACTAACTAAGTGATCATTTAAAATGGCTTAAATACTCAATAACATCGTTGCTTTCAATAGCTAGCTATTGCTCAATCAAGCGCCTTGTTCTTGAAAATTTACACTCATTAAAGTTTGAACCATTAATTAATCTGATTGGTATAAACTGTAAATTACCAACATCAAGACCAGCAAACGTATAATTTAGGACGATAGTATTTATGAAAAAAATAGCATTCATCGGTGCAGGTAATATGGCACGCGCGATCATTATTGGGCTAATAAACTCAGGTGTAGCAGCAAAAAATATTATAGTGGCCAATCCTTCACCAGAAAAAAGAGTCATGCTGGCGAGTGAATTTGGCGTGCAACAAACCAGTGATAATATTGAAGCAGCGAAATTTGCTGATATTATAGTACTCAGTGTTAAGCCACATTTTATTTGTGATGTTTGTCAGCAACTAAGCAGTGCATTAGATATTACCAATAAATTGTTCGTTTCTGTTGCTGCAGGCACTACCGTTGCTCAAATTCAACAGGCATTAAACCACCAAGTAGCCCTAGTTCGGGTTATGCCCAATACTCCAGCACAGTTAGGTTTAGGAATGAGCGGCATGTTTGCTTCAAAAGAAGTCAACAATGAACAAAAAGCAGCAAGTGATAAGTTAATGTCTGCTGTTGGTAAAGTTATTTGGTTAGAAACTGAAGATAAAATTAACGATATTATCGCGGTTGCTGGCTCGGCTCCTGCCTATTTTTTTCTCTTTATGGAAGCCATGGAGAAACAAGCTCAAACATTAGGCTTTAATGCCCAAGAAAGTAGAATGCTAGTACAGCAAACGGCTCTTGGCGCGGCCCAAATGGTTGAGCATAATAGCGCCGCAATTAGCACGTTAAGAGAAAATGTCACCTCAAAAGGTGGAACCACCTTTGCAGCCCTTGAGCAGTTTAGAAGTGACGGCCTAGAGAAAATAGTAAGTAATGCAATGAATGCCGCTATTGCTAGAGCAGAAGAAATGGCAAAGGGAAGCTAAAAGTTTCGAGTTTCGAGTTTCGAGTTTCGAGTTTCGAGTTTCGAGTTTCGAGTTTCGGTAAAATAAAAATTTTGGAGATATAATGGAAGCAGTAATATACTTACTTAGATTCGTATTTGATGCGTTTTTAATGATTTTAATTATGCGGTTTTGGCTACAATGGGTTAAAGCTGATTTTTATAATCCACTCAGTCAATTTATCGTAAAAGTAAGTAACCCTTTGGTAGTTCCTTTACGTAGAGTTATTCCCGGCTTAGGTGGTTTAGACATGGCAACTCTAGTTGTTGCTTATATAATCGCTACGTTAAAGTTTTTTACCTTAGCGGCAATAGCGGGTGAAAGCTTAGGTCCTTTGGCTTTTTACATTGGCCTATTGGTATTATTAAAACAAGCAGGTTTTTTACTTTTTGTTATTATGATCATCATGGCTCTCATGAGTTGGGTAGTGCAAGGATACAATCCAACTTTGATGATTTTTCATCAATTAACAGAACCATTTTTAAACCCAATTAGACGTATTATTCCTAATTTAGGTGGTTTAGATTTATCTATGATTGTTGCTTTTTTAGCAATGAATGTCATTAACATTCTACTTTCTAATTCTTTGCCTTATTGGAACGCATTATAATTCACAGATAAAAGGTGTCTATACCCGTATGGCCTCAAGATACGAATATTACGGGTATAAACGCTGAACTACAAACACCTTTTTTTCAGGTCTGTTCTATAATAGAGTGATAGACCTTATTAAAATCAATTTGTCAGGAGAGCCACATGAAAAATTCAATAATGAAATTTTTGCTAGCGATTACTATAAGCTTTTTTGCTATCGCATATGCTAGCGCTGAAAACATGAAAAAACTAGGTTCGATGAATGTACATTATATGGCTATTGGCTCCACTTTTTTTACGCCAGAAATAGCAAAGGTTTATGGTATAACCCGTAGCCGATATAATGGTCTTATTAATATTTCTGTACTAGATAATACCAAAGCAGGAAATCCCGCTAAAACAGTCAGTATTAGTGGTAAAGCAAAAAATAATTTAGGCCAATTTAAAACGTTAGAATTTACCGAAATAAAAGAAGGTAATGCCATTTATTATTTAGCACAAATTAAATATAGCAACGAAGAAACAATGCATTTCACTTTAGCCATCAATGACGGAAATGAACAACAGACATTGAAGTTTTCTCAAAAGTTTTATGTCGATTAACAAATAATCTTCGTGTTGCTAGTAGCAGAGTGGCCGATACGATTAACTGGCACTAATTAAGAGATAATGACGGCAATAATAACTAATATGCGTTATTATTGCCGTCATTATCTTTTACGAAAAGCATCTATATTTCATGTCAAAAATAGTTTTAGCCACGGGTAATCAAGGCAAAGTTAAAGAATTATCAAGTTTACTTGCAACACATCAATTAGAAATTATCCCTCAAAGTGATTTTAATGTGCCGGATGTGGCTGAAACTGGCACTACCTTTGTTGAGAATGCCATCATTAAAGCGCGCCATGCGGCAAAAATTACCGGTCTACCAGCCATCGCTGACGATTCAGGCTTAGAAGTTGACGCACTAAAAGGTGCGCCCGGTGTTTATTCTGCCCGTTATGCCAGTGATATCAACGAAAATCCGAGTGATGATGACAATACCAATAAATTATTAAATGCACTAAAAGATACGCCAGATGCACAACGCAGTGCACGTTTTCATTGTGTATTGGTTTATATGCAACACGAAAATGATCCTACTCCTATTATTTGTCACGGTGTATGGCAAGGCAATATCAGTCGTACAAAACAAGGTGACCAGGGCTTTGGATACGATCCTGTTTTTTGGCAGAGTGACTTACAATTGTCTTCCGCACAATTACCACGAGATATTAAAAATAAGTTAAGCCACCGCGGACAAGCCTTAGCCAAATTAGTTAAAAAATTAACAAATATATCATCATAAAAGCATTATTATGAATACACCATTACTGACTGCACCACCCTTATCACTTTACATTCATATACCTTGGTGTGTAGAAAAGTGTCCTTATTGTGATTTTAATTCTCATGCATTGAAGTCTCAAGTACCCGAGCAGGATTATGTTAATGCCTTAGTTGCTGATTTGGATGCTGATATAGCGCGTTTTGATTTATCAGACCGGCCATTACATTCCATTTTTATTGGTGGTGGTACACCAAGCTTATTTTCAGCAGCGGCGATTGAAAGCTTACTAAGTCAAGTATTGCCTCGTTTTAAGCAAAACACTTCACAAGATAACTCGTCCCAAAGTCATAATATTGAGATTACTTTAGAGGCTAACCCTGGCACCGTAGAAGCTGATAAATTTATCGGTTTTGCCAAGGCAGGAGTAACTCGACTATCTATTGGCGTGCAAAGTTTTGAATCGGATAAGTTACTTAAACTAGGTAGAATTCATAACGTCAGTCAGGCAAAATTCGCTGCAAAGCTTGCCCATGAATGTGGTGTAAAGAGTTTCAATTTAGATTTAATGCATGGTTTGCCAAATCAAAGTTTAGACAATGCGTTAGATGATTTAAAAACTGCCATTAATTTAAAACCTGATCATCTCTCTTGGTATCAATTAACCATTGAGCCAAACACTGCCTTTCATTCTAAGCCGCCTAAATTACCCCAAGATGAAGTATTATGGGACATTCAAGATCAAGGCTTTAAATTACTCAGTGATGCCGGTTATCAGCAATATGAAATTTCAGCATTTCGTCTGGTAAAAAAGAATACTGTTGATGATAAACAATGCCAACATAATCTTAATTACTGGCATTTTGGTGATTATCTTGGTATTGGTTGTGGTGCACATGGCAAGATTACTGACAGTAAAAAGGGTATTATCCAACGCACTGTAAAAGTTAAACATCCAAAGGGTTATCTTGATCCAAAACGAGCGCCATTAGATCACCTGAATACGGTGACGAGTGATGAATTGCCTTTTGAATATATGATGAATCAACTACGATTGTTTTCTAGCTTTACTTTAGCTCATTATCAGCAACGAACAGGGTTAGCAGCCAGTACGGTACTGCCCATCCTACAACAAGCCCAGCATAAAAAACTGATGACTTGTACTGATAGTCTATCTATAGAAGGCGAATGGCAAGTCACTCTGCTTGGTCATCGATATTTAAATGATTTACTGGAACTTTTTCTCTAATGGCTTTAGATGACGAAAATAATGTTGATAATAAAAGTTCTGACCAATATTTCATGGAGCAGGCATTTAAGCTAGCACAACAGGCTGAGCAATATAATGAGATCCCTGTTGGCGCGGTAGTAGTTCATCAAGGAAAAATTATTGGTGAAGGTTTTAATCAATCGATTATGCTTAACGATCCTTCAGCTCATGCTGAAATGCTCGCAATTCGCCAAGCTGGAAAGTATCTTAAGAACTACCGCCTGCTTGATTGTACCTTGTATGTTACGTTAGAGCCCTGCCCCATGTGCGCAGGCTTGTTGGTACATAGCCGTGTTAAAAAACTTGTTTATGCAAGTCCCGATCTAAAAACAGGTTCCGCAGGTAGCACTTTTAATTTAGTGTCTAATGAGCAGTTAAACCATCAAGTAGCCGTTAGCAGTGGTGTATTGCAAGCACAATGCAGTCAACTACTATCTAGTTTTTTTAAGCGTCGACGCGCAGAAAAAAAGCAACAAAAAAAGTCAAAAACTCAGCCTTCCCACCCCTAATAATAACTAACGTTTTATATAAGCATTCCAAAATTAATCACGGTATTCAAGATACTGAGGACACGTTATATATTTTAATTGCTTGTAATGTATTATTGCTTTTTAGGCTCATTAAGCTCTGTTACGACTTGATTAAAATAAAACTGTCGACGAGTGTTAATTTTATGATGTTGTACTTTTAAGTGTTTTCTACGTGCACTGGCTGATATTTGTCTTCTTATTTTCATCTGATTCTCTTTATCTTGTTATATTAAATAATAATTTCAAACTCATTATTATCTTTGAACATGACATTCATATGACAAGATAAAAAATAACCAACATACAGCTTACTCTGTTGACTCCATTATTTTGGGCGCGACAACTTTAACTTCCTCAGCGGCTTCGGCTGCTTTAGCATCCAACCAAGTTAGCGTATCGTAATAGCGGCGAATATTTTCCACATAATGCACAGGCTCTTTTCCGCGAGCGTAACCATATTTAGTTTTTTTATAATATTTTTTTTGTTGTAATAATGGTAAACGTGTTTTTACTTCAACCCAACGATCTGGGTCACCACCTTGCTGCTGTGTAATGATTCTCGCATCATTTAAGTGCCCAAAACCAACATTATAAGAAGCAAGTGCAAACCACATTCTATCCGGGCTAGGAATTCTATCGGGCATTTTATTAATCATACGTTTAAAGTATTTGCTGCCACCACGAATACTTTGCTCTGCATCTAATCGACTTTTAATACCCATTTGTTTAGCCGTACTAAGGGTTAACATCATCATGCCTCGCACACCCGTATGAGAACGAGCATGTGGACGCCAATGAGATTCTTGATAGCTAATTGCCGCTAATAATCGCCAATCAATTTCTTGAGCATATTTTTCAAATAAGGCTTGATACTTAGGCAGTTTTGTCGAAACAGCCTTAATAAAAGTACGAGTTTCAACATAATCAAACTGTTCAATATGACCATAATACTTGTCATCAAGTGCTAACAGTGTGCCGTTATGATGTACTTGTCCAAAAAACTCAACCAAACTGGCTAAAATAGCATCATCACCATTTTTATTCACCATCCAAGCCAATGGCTCAGCTTTTTTAATAGTAAATCCAACACTAACTTCTGGGTAGTAACGGCGGTTAACCGCCAAAGCATTACTATCGATAATAGTATAATCAATTTCGTCATTCAGTATTTTTAATAGCAATTCTTCACTGTCAAATTCAGATGTTTCTATCCAATTAAGTGCATTGTGCTTTTGCTTTAAAACTTCTAAATTTTCAACATGACTTGAGCTGGCTGAGATCATAAGCTCACCAGTAAGATCACTAAGTTTTCTTGGCCTCACTTTTCCTTGTTTGAAAACTAATTTCTGACTGACTTGTTCATAACTTGGTGCAAAACGAAAGCGAGATAAACGTTTGTCCGTTACCGACAACCCTGCAGCAAGCAAGTCTACTTCACCCGTATTGAGTTTAATAAATAATTCATCAAGGGAGTAGCTAGGCACTATTTTTAAATCAACATTAAGATATTCAGCGTATTTTTTTGCCAAGTCATATTCAAAGCCAGCAAAGCCATCCGCTTGAATATAATAGCTATTAGGCCCAAACAATGTGCCAACACTGACATATCCTCGTTCAATAATACGAGAAAAACTTGCTGATTCTTTCTTCTCATTACACGAAAAAAGCAGTGGAATTAACAAGACGATAAAGAACAGTTTATTATTGATTTTTTGAGTCCAGTTTTTAAAAGGCGAATATTTCATAAGCTTAATTGTGTCGCGTATTGCCTTGTTAGCCAAGTACTTTTTTTTCAGACTGTATTTTAATGGTTTCTTAAGTTTTTAACGCTTACTAAAAGGTAAAAATTAAACTATAATACGCGCGAAATTTTCAGCTCTTGTGTCAAGCACTGAACTGAATAACAACCTTACATAAAACTTGGTGATTAATCCTATGACGATGTTGATAAAAAACCTTCGTGGCGCTCCAGCACTTTCTGACTTTAGAGTTACTAAACTACTAGCGCAGTGTGCACAATTGCAACTACCTGTAACTGAAATATATGCTGAATTTGCCCACTTTGCTCAACTTAATAATGAGCTAGAAACTGACGAAGCAAAGGTTTTACAACAGCTACTAACCTATGGCCCAACTATTGAAGAGCATGAGCCTCAAGGCCAGTTTTACTTAGTAACTCCACGTCCAGGTACAATATCGCCATGGTCATCTAAATCAACCGATATTGCCCATAATTGTGGTTTAGCTAAAGTAGAGCGTTTAGAGCGTGGTATGGCTTACTATGTTAGCGTTGAAGATGGCGTAAAATTAAACACTGAGCAAGAACAGCTTCTTGTCAGCTTATTACATGATCGCATGATGGAAAGCGTATTTGCTAACTTTGCTGATGCCGATAAATTATTTGTTAGCGCTGAGCCAGGTGAATTAACCGCCATTGATATTGAAAACGGTGGCAAAAATGCGCTAGTAAAAGCTAACATTGAACTTGGTTTAGCGCTTGCCGACGATGAAGTAAATTACTTATTTGAAAACTTTACTAAGTTAGGGCGTAATCCACACGATATAGAACTTTACATGTTCGCCCAAGCTAACTCAGAGCACTGTCGCCATAAGATATTTAATGCCGACTGGACTATTGATGGCGAAAAGCAGCCTAAGTCATTATTTAAAATGATTCGTAATACCCATGAAATCAATCCTGATTACGTACTAAGCGCTTATAAAGATAACGCTGCAGTAATGGTTGGCAATAAAGGTGGTCGCTTCTTCCCTGACCCAGAAACGAATGTATATGGTTATAACCATGAAGACATTCAAATATTAATGAAGGTAGAAACCCATAATCACCCTACTGCTATTTCACCTTACCCTGGTGCTGCTACGGGTAGCGGCGGAGAAATTCGCGATGAGGGTGCTACTGGTATCGGCTCAAAACCGAAAGCGGGTTTAGTTGGCTTTTCAGTGTCTAACCTACGTATTCCTGATTTTGAACAACCTTGGGAAACTGATTTTGGTAAGCCTAGTCGTATCGTTTCAGCCCTAGATATTATGATGGAAGGTCCTTTAGGCGGTGCTGCATTTAACAATGAGTTTGGTCGCCCGGCTATTTTAGGTTACTTCCGTACCTATGAAGAACAAGTTAACTCTTTCAATGGCAGTGAGGTCCGTGGTTATCATAAACCTATTATGCTTGCTGGTGGTTTGGGTAATATTCGTGATGAACACGTACAAAAACGCGAAATTATCGTTGGCGCGAATTTAATTGCCCTTGGTGGCCCTGCCATGAATATTGGTTTAGGTGGCGGTGCAGCATCTTCGATGGCCTCTGGTCAATCAGCAGAAAATTTAGATTTTGCTTCTGTGCAACGTGAAAATCCTGAAATGGAACGTCGCTGTCAAGAAGTTATCGATAAGTGTTGGCAACTAGGAGAGCAAAACCCAATTGCTTTCATTCATGATGTGGGTGCGGGTGGTTTATCGAATGCCTTTCCTGAATTAGTTTCTGATGGCGGCCGTGGCGGCGTTTTCGAACTTCGTAATGTACCTAATGATGAACGCAGCATGGCGCCTCATGAAATCTGGTGTAATGAGTCTCAAGAACGCTATGTTATTGCCGTCTCAGACAAAAACTTAGCGACTTTCGAGAATATATGTCAGCGTGAACGTGCGCCATTTGCAGTTGTTGGTAGAGCAACCGAAGAAGCGCAATTAACAGTGACTGATGCACACTTTGCCGGCAACGACAAATTAGATACACCAATTGATCTACCCCTTGATGTTTTATTAGGTAAGACCCCTAAAATATTCAAAGATGTACAAAGTGCTACCGCTACAGGTGATGAATTAAACGTTAGCGAAATTAAAATTGAAGATGCTGCAAATCGCATTTTGAGTTTACCAACAGTTGCTGAGAAAACTTTCCTAATTACCATTGGAGATCGAAGCGTAACCGGTATGGTTAACCGTGACCAAATGGTTGGCCCATGGCAAGTACCTGTCGCTGATTGTGGTGTTACCGCTTCTGCGCTTGATTCTTACCACGGTGAAGCAATGTCATTAGGTGAACGCACGCCTGTTGCTTTATTAAACTTTGGCGCTTCGGCTCGTTTAGCTGTAGCAGAATCACTAATGAATATTGCCGGTACTGATATCGGTGATTTAAACCGTATCAAGCTGTCAGCTAACTGGATGTCTCCTGCAGGTCACCCTGGTGAAGATGCTGGCCTTTACGAAGCAGTTAAAGCCATTGGCGAAGAATTATGTCCCGCACTTGGTTTAACTATTCCGGTTGGCAAAGACTCAATGTCAATGAAAACTAAATGGCAAGAAAATGGTGCAGAGAAAAGCGTTACCTCACCGATGTCATTAATCATCACCGCTTTTGGCGCGGTAGAAGATATTCGCAAAACAGTGACCCCAGAATTAAGAACAGATAAAGGCGATACGCGACTTGTTGCCATTGATTTATCAAAAGGTAAAAACCGTTTAGGTGGTTCATGTTTAGCACAGGTTTATAAACAACTTGGCAATGAAACTCCAGATGTTGATAGCCCTGAAACATTGAAAGGTTTCTTTAATGCGATGCAAACTTTAGTTCGTGATGAAAAGCTTGTTGCTTATCACGATATTTCTGATGGTGGTTTATTTACTACCGTTTGTGAGATGGCATTTGCGGGTCACACCGGTGTTGATATTGACTTAACTAAATTAACGTCAGCTTCTGGCAATGATGTTGACGTCTTATTTAGTGAAGAACTTGGCGCAGTAATTCAAATTCGTGAAAGCGATGTTGACGCGATTCACGCTATTTTAGCCGAACACGGTGTATCAGACTGTTGCACTAACATTGGTCGACTTAATAACGAAGACACTATTCGCTTTACCCGTGATGGTGAGCTAGTGCTAGAAAATTCTCGTACTTATTACCGTACTACTTGGGCACAAACCACCTATAAAATGCAATCAATGCGTGATAACCCTGCTTGTGCGCAAGAAGAGCATGATGTCAAGTTTGACACTGAAGATCCTGGTTTACAGGCCAATTTAAGCTTTGACATTAATGAAGACATCGTTGCTGATTTAATTGCTAAAGATGCGCAACAAGGGTCTAATCCGCGCATTGCTATTTTACGTGAGCAAGGTGTTAACTCTCATGTTGAAATGGCAGCAGCGTTTGATCGCGCTGGCTTTGTTGCCATTGACGTACATATGTCAGACATACTTGCTGGCCGTACTGACTTAGCTGATTTTAACGGCTTAGTTGCTTGTGGCGGTTTCTCATACGGTGACGTATTAGGTGCTGGTGAAGGTTGGGCCAAGTCAATTTTATTCAACCCGAATGCCAAAGCCATGTTTAAAACATTCTTTGAACGTGAAGATACTTTCTCATTAGGCGTGTGTAATGGCTGTCAAATGATGTCTAACCTAAAAGAAATTATTCCTGGAAGTGATGCCTGGCCTCATTTTGTACAAAACAAATCAGAACGTTTTGAAGCGCGTTTCTCATTAGTTGAAATTCAAGAGAGCCCATCAGTTTTATTTGACGGTATGGCTGGCTCAGTAATGCCAATCGCTGTTTCTCACGGCGAAGGGCATGCTGAATTTAGCTCTGACGCTGCCATTGATGCCGCCAATAATTCAGGCACAGTGTCAATGCGTTACGTAAATAACTACGGTGATGTGACTGAAACCTATCCGGCTAACCCGAATGGCTCAGTTGATGGAATTACCTCGTTAACGACAACAGATGGTCGTGTTACCATTATGATGCCGCATCCTGAACGCGTTTTCCGTACTGTTGCTAACTCATGGCATCCTGATAGCTGGGGTGAAGATTCACCTTGGGTACGCATGTTCCGCAATGCTCGTAAGTTTATTGGTTAATCTTTTTGCTATTAAACCCTAATCATTTGTCAAAAGTACTCACTGACATTCGTCAGCTCCGTGCTTTTTCCTTTGATTTGGGCTAACTAGCGGCAAGATAAACAATAAAATAGAACCGGATAATTTCTATTAAGAAATTATCCGGTTTTTTATTACTTTTTAAATCAAAGATAACTCTGCTAAAGTAATTTCACTTTAATAACAATAACAAGTGAAAATTATGAAAGATCATGACTGCTCACCATTAACTGACTATATTGAATACCCACCAGCAGAGATGCTTGAGCGCTCAGAGCAATTTTATCAAGACATAAAACGTCGTCATTCTATTCGCAGCTTTAGTAAAAAAGCAGTAGATAAAAGCATTATTGAAAATTGCCTAAAAGCGGCAGGAACTGCACCTAGTGGCGCTAATCATCAACCTTGGCACTTTGTTGCCGTAAGCTCGGCTAATATAAAAAAACAAATTAGAGAGCAAGCTGAGCATCATGAAAGAGGTTTTTATGATGGGCGTGCAGGTGAAGAGTGGCTTGATGCCTTAAAAGAGCTAGGCACTGATGCTAACAAACCTTACCTAGAGCATGCGCCATGGTTAATTGCTATTTTTAGTCAGAAAAAAGGCGGTATAAGTGAAGAAGATAAAAACACTAATTACTATGTGCATGAATCGGTTGGCATAGCGACAGGCTTTTTAATCAACGCCTTGCATAACGCAGGTTTAGCAACCTTAACACATACACCAAAGCCAATGTCGTTCTTAAATAAAGTGTGTAATCGTGGCGATAACGAACGCGCTTATATGCTGTTAATTGCAGGTTATCCCGCAGATGATGCAAGCGTACCTACGCATGCACAGGTGAAAAAGTCGCTAGTTGATATAGCGACTTTTTTATAATAAATCGGGACACATGGGCTGAACGAGTACTTAGCCCAGTAACATTCCTAAGCCATCAGTTAACATTTTTTTAGCTTTTTGACCTTGCTCAGTATTTAAGTAGCTTTGAGCACTAGAAATGAAGTTACTGATCATTTCTGGCTTTAAACCTAAGGCTTCAAATTGTTTTTTTACATCATTAATTGACTTTAATGATTCACTGTATTCTGCAGCCTTATCAAGTAACCCGCTTAAGCTATCACTTGAGCCTGAAGTAAGCTTACTAATATCAGGCATTTGGCTAACTAAACCCTCAGTACCAGGCAATGACTTGGCAAGTTGACTAAACTGCTCTGCTGAAACGTTATTTTTAACATAATTTAAAATAGCGCCCATACCACCAGATGCTTGATCAGAGTTAACATTTAAAGCATTCGTTAGCATACCAACTAAACCTTCTGCACTTGGCATTGCTGAAGTATTAGTATTAACGCTTTGTTCTTTAGTCTCACCTAAGCCAACTAAGTTTTTCAGGCTGTCAAGCCAGCTTGTTTCTTCTGCCAATACAGAAGTACTCAATGTTGAAATCGTTAGTAATAGAATCAATTTTTTCATAAGGGGGCTCGTCATTTTCATCCGTAATTATTTTGTGGCGCTAAGTGTACAACATTTTATATAACGGTATATAGCCCTATATTTACCTAACAATTAGTTCCTGCGGCTTAATCCATATCGACATCGAAAATCAGCTAAGTAATGCATGTTAAAATATATTGTGAAACGATAACTAGCAGGATAAATATGTTGTTCTGGTCTTATTCGCCTTTTTGAAGATAAACGAATTATCAGACAATAACCTTCAAAATTCAAAAATAGCGTCAACAATGAGCACAAGTACCCTTAAATTAATCATACAAAATCTAACTGAATATCAGTACAGCCTTTTTTACAACGAACACCTGAGTTTTCACTACCTACAGTGGCATTGTTCTTAGGTGTTAGTAAACAAAGTGGCTGATGACATGTAGGACAAAGCACTGTTTGTCCTGCCAACACTTTTTTCAATAGCCGTCTTTGGTCGGCAAAGGAGTTTTTACTTTTTTTTTGCAATTGGGCAAACTGCTTAATATCAATCATATTGTTTCCAAACCTTCATTATTTCTTTAACTACAATAAGTAAAAATCACAAGCAGTAAAAACCATTAAATTTACCCTGAAATGGTTCGCTACTCGTTTCAAGTAGCTCTTGATAGGCAGTAATATTTTCATAATTAAGCGACATTTCTGGGTAGGCGGTTATTTCCCATGGTAATGTTTCATTATCTTGAAATGGTGTAAATGATAGCTTTTGATTGTTCTCTAATAATAACTGGCCAAATTGTAATGCTAGCGCTTGTGAAGGAAATAACACGGAAAACTCTAATTCTCTTATTCTTTCTAAGTCATCTCCAGCTTGTTCCATTTTCCATAAGGTTTCACCAGTTCTATCGTCTGGGAAAAGGGTTAAATCACGATTCATTGGCAACTCTTCAGTTATACCTAATGAAAAAATGAATGATCTATTCATTTCTTCAATTGGTATTATTCACATTTAAAAAAGGAAATTATTAAAACTCATGGTACCTGATAACGCTTAATGGGTAAAAGTGTTAAGCTCATCAATATTGATTTTATTTTTTTTTATGCCGTTTATGACCCTTATTTTTGAGCACCATGTAAAATTTGATACCATTACTCATAATAGTGTTGATAGTGCTACTAGCACCGCTTTAACCGCACTTTTCGATAGCCTTGCCAACACAGAGCATGCCTTAAGTAAAGCTCAACTTAAACAAACGATTAGTAAGGGTGCATTATGGCTAACTCGGGGTAAACATACTCAAAGACTACGCCGCGTTAAAAAAGCATTGCAACAGGGTGATGAGTTGCACTTTTATTATAATGAAGCGGTGCTTGCTAGTGAAGTTCCAGCGGCTGTTTTAATCAGCGATGAAGTCCATTATAGTGTTTGGTATAAACCCTTCGGTATGCTTTCTCAAGGTTCTAAATGGAGTGACCATTGCACTATTGCCCGCTTTGCACAGCAATACTTTCCAGCTGAGCGTGCTGTTTTTATTGTTCATCGTTTAGATAAAGCAGCCACTGGGTTAATATTAATAGCCCACAGTAAAAAAGCAGCACAAGCCTTGTCAGCCATGTTTGAAAATCGCACCACTAATGGCAATGCCCTTAAGAAATATTACCAAATAATTGTTCATGGCAATCATAGCCTAAATGAGCAGCCGCAAGTGATCACCACAGAGGTTGATGGTAAAAATGCGCGTAGCACATTTCGCTGTTTAACTTATGATAAAGCTAAAGAGCAATCACTTATCGAAGTGAAAATTGATAGCGGTAGAAAACACCAAATTCGCGTTCACGCTGCCAGTATTGGTTTGCCTGTAGTGGGTGATAGACTACACGGCATAGCGGATAACAATGAGGCACTAAATTTACAATTGTGTGCGGTTAGCTTGGGATTTATTTGCCCTATGACGCAACAAAAGCACTATTTTCAATTACCTGAGGCGCTCCGACCTCAACTGTAAGAGCTGTTAATTATCTTAATAATTAAAAGTTAAAAAGAGGCCTACGCCCCTTTTAGTCAGATAATATAATAATTAAACTAACAAGCAGTTAAGTCTTCTGTTATTACAGGTCGTGTTAAATTATCAGCAGCATCGTCGTATGATAATTGACATGTCGTTGCATCAGAGGCACCCGAGTGTTGGAAAAGCGTAGTAGCGGCATCTGTTACAGTTATATCTGCATCTAACTCAAGTAATCCAGCGATACCTTTAGCTCTTGCAGCATTATTTCCATTACCATTACGAAGAGATTGAGCAGCTGGATAACCATTTACTAAGGCATAAAAGACTCCGCCTATTTCTATAACCCCTGTAGGGCCCGTTTGGTTAGTAACTAGCGCCTTGGCGTTTGCTAAAGATATTGCACTATTCACACTGCCTTTAACGCCTTCCATGACTGACTCTCTAGCATCAGACGTTAAATCAATAAACTTAGGTGCTGCAGTAACCGCTAAAATACCTAAAATCACAATAACTACCACTAACTCAATTAATGTAAAACCTTGTTGCTTGTTTACTTGCTGAGTGTTTCCAAATGTACTTAAGCGCATTGTTGCTTTCCTTTTTGATTCAATTTAAATTTTTGTTTTTTTTCATTTTTTATTTTTTATTTTTTATTAAATATTAATTTTTATTGATAGTTACCACTACAGAGCTATTAGCATTATTGTAAAAAAAGTTATTACCTACTTCATCATTTTCCGGTGCAGTGAAAATACCATTATCACCTTGCGCTAATGTTTCTCTTAAAAAGTAGCCACAAAGGTTTGCATTAACAATAGCAAAGTAATGAATACTACCATCGTTATTTAGCGTATCAATATTATCGGTGATTGATGGCGGTTGCGCTAATATACCTTGCCAAACTTCGATACACGCAGTGGTATCCATAGCAGCTCCAGTAGCGTTATCTGCGTCAAAACCTGTAGGATAGCCTGGTCTAATGCCGTTATTATTTCCCGGGGTTGTTAAGAATAGTTCAGTGCCATCATAGTCAACTCGGTTTACGTTATTTTCTGTGGGACGAGCCTCAGCTTCCCATTGTGCTCTCGCTAATGAAACGCCAGTTGCAAAGCCACCTGCCATTCCTTCAATATTTGCTTGTTTAGCTTGTTCGGTTAAATCTAAAAACTTAGGGATAGCGGTAACCGCTAAAAAGCCCAATATAACCACGACAATAACCAACTCAATTAAAGTAAAACCTGCGGCTTGCTTTATAGTTGATTTATTCATTTGAGTTCGATTATTCATACCAGCCTCATATTTACTTAACCCTACCCTTAACTTAGTTTGATTGTAACAGTGATTTATTTACTAAGTCACTTATTTAACGCCATTAATTACATTTTAGAGCAATTTTTGATTAAAAACTTTTAATTTAATTTAGTTACTTTACTCACCTTGCCGTTAGCGCGATTATAATGAAAATAACTGCCATCAAGTAAAGCATACCGGCACTGTGCTTTTGTCTGAACTTCTTGTTTATTAGTATTATCATGAACCTCAATTGCGCTAATAGAAAACTTCATTAAGTTCATTGGCGCTTCCATGACTAACTGCCAAATAGCCTCGCATGCTAAGTTTTTTTGTTGAACATCTATCCAACCAGTCTTATTAACTGGTATTGCTTGCTTGTCTTTTTTATTAAAAGAAGCAAGTAGCACAATATTTGGCTGCTTATCCATTAACCATTGCGCATGAACTGCACTCACTTTAGTATTAAAACTTTGCGCTAACGTAGTAAAGCCCGCATGAGTGAATTGCGGTTCACTTTTAACAAAGTAGTTAATAAAAACCGCCATCATCACCCCAACCAGGGCAATAATAATGAGAAACTCGGCCAATGATTTTTCTTTTTTTTCGCTATTGGTTGTCACTGATTATAGCCTATCATTATTGCCCAACTTTTTTCGCAACTCGAAACTTTTCTGACTCGAATACTATTACTCACTCTGATTACTTACCCTGCATCGCTGATGACATATCCCACATAGGTGTAAATATACCTAACGCGAGTACTAATACCATAGCCGCAACAACAACCAAAAGTAATGGCTCTATTCGAGCGGTTAATGTACTTAAATCATAATCAACTTCTCGTTCATAGTAATCGCCTACTTCTTTTAGCAACTCGTCAACACGACCAGTTTCTTCACCTACGGCAACCATTTGTAATACAAGCGGTGTAAATAGAGTACTGGCAATTGCTGCACGCAACAAACTTTCACCACTCTCAATCGCTTGACGCATAGCAACAATTTTTTCTTGCATAAAACTATTATCAACCGCGTCTGCCACAAGGGTTAAACCCGTTGTCATTGGAATACCCGACTTTAATATAATACCAAAACTATGAGAGAATCTAGCCAAAATAGAACGTTCAATTATACTTCCAATGATGGGTAGCTTTATTTTTCGTTTATCCCACTGGTAACGGCCTTTTTCTGTTTGAAGTGATTTACGTATAGCAAAATAAACGGCTACACAAGCAATTAGCATGTATGGCCAAAAATTTAAGAACATGTTAGAACTATTTATTAAAAATTTAGTCGCTAAAGGCAAGTCTGCACCCAGTTTGGCAAACATATTGGCGAAAGTAGGTATAACAAATATATTTAAAATAACAAGTGCGGCGGCTAAAGCAATCAACACCATAGAAGGGTATCGTAATGCGGTTTTAATACGCTTTTTTGTTGCTTGTTCACGTTCTAAATACGTTGTCAGTTTTAAAAATGATTCTTCAAGTTGACCAGTATTTTCTCCCACATGGATCAAAGATACAAATAAAGTACCAAAAATATCTGGATGCTGATTTAATGCCGATGAAAGAGTATACCCGCCTTCTAATTGACGAGAAATATTATGCAACGCTTTTTTCAGAGGGGTTGAATTACTCGCTTCTGCCATGCCATTTATTGACCGTAAAATTGGAACACCAGAACGCATTAAGGCATACATTTGACGAGAGAAAATAATCAATTCATCTAACGAGACCCGGTTAAAACCAAATATTTCACTAACATCTTTATTCGCAAGACTGCTACCTTGCTTTTTAGTCTCAGCAGAAATAGCAATAGGGGTAATATTTTTATCTAATAACTGCTCAGCCACAGCAGATGAATTTCCAGCTTCAATAGTACCTTTGACCTGGCTGCCACTACTATTACGACCCGTATATTTAAATGATGCCATAAGTTACTCTTTATTTTGATCTAGCTCACGTCTACTGTTTCAACTAAGCGTAACACTTCTTCTACGGTTGTTACGCCTTGAACTGCATAGTCAAAAGCAGCTAATGCCAGCGGAATAAAAGTTGGATTAGCTTTTGATAACTCGGTAAATGCTTGGGTATCATCTCGCTTAAGTGCCGCCATCATAGGCTCGTTCATTTCTAATAATTCAAAGACACCAATTCGACCTTTATAGCCAGTATATTGGCAACTTTGACAACCTTTACCTTGAACAAATTTTACCGTATTAGCTTGCTCTCCCGCCAGATTTGTTAACCACATTAACTCTTGAACATCTGGTTTGTGTTCTTCAACACAATGTTCACAAACACGACGCACCAAACGTTGAGCAATAATGGCCCGTAATGAGCTACCTACTAAGAAACCCGCCGCGCCCATATCAAGTAAACGTAGTGCACTGGTAATGGCATCATTGGTATGTAATGTTGATAACACTAAATGCCCTGTTAATGCGCCTCGTAAACCAATTTCAACGGTTTCTTGGTCGCGCATTTCACCTACCATCATAATATCGGGATCTTGACGTAGTGCGGTACGTAATACCGTCGAAAAGGTTAAACCTATTTTAGGGTTTACTTGCACCTGATTAATACGCGGTAAGCGATATTCTACAGGGTCTTCAACGGTAATTATCTTTTTAGTGGCTTCATTTAACTCACTTAAAGCAGCATATAAGGTGGTGGTTTTACCACTACCCGTAGGGCCAGTAACCAGCACCATACCATGTGGGCGAGTAATTTGATGACGAATTCGCCTAACTAAATCATCAGGCATACCCGTTTGATCTAACGATAACAAACCCGCTGATTGGTCAAGTAAACGCATAACAACTGACTCACCATGCTGTACTGGCATAGTAGACATACGAACATCAATATCATGCCCTGCAATTTTTAAATTAAAGCGACCATCTTGAGGAATACGTTTTTCAGAAATATCTAAGCCTGCCATCAGCTTTAAACGCAGCACCATAGCAGAAGCAATTTTATTTTCTTTAAGGATATTTTCCTGTAAAACACCGTCAATACGTTGACGAATACGTAGTTGGTTTTCATCTGGCTCAATATGAATATCCGA
>Ga0105356_10000832_pt1 | contig 30150 bp, 27 predicted proteins | sample GOMGulsemesocosm_3_FD_83502 | JGI IMG/M metagenome (GOLD analysis project Ga0105356, IMG submission 83502) | Methane-oxidizing microbial communities from mesocosms in the Gulf of Mexico - GOM9D Gulf of Mexico | ecosystem: Environmental > Aquatic > Marine > Cold seeps | place: Gulf of Mexico...
GGTGCGCTTGTCAATTGGCATTGAGCATATCGACGATATTATTGCCGATGTTGAGCAAGCCTTGGCTGCGGCGAAGTAAATAGTAGTACCTATGCGGATGAGCTGTTTTCAGCCCATCTGCATAAATATAAAAATGTCATCCTGACCATAGCGATAGCGCAGTGGAAGGATCTTGTTCACCGAACTTTCAGTTATCCAGATCCTTCGACTCCATTGCATTCTGCTCAGGATGACTCGTTCCCACCCAGAAGCATGGGAACCAGCCCAGACTTACGCTATAGTCATCCACATTAATAAATAACGTGGATATCTCATGGCTCAGTTTGATCTTATTATATTTGGCGCGACCAGCTTTGTTGGCGAAATTCTCTGCCAGTACCTAGTAAAAGAATACGGCGTAGACGGCGACGTCAAATGGGCGGCAGCAGGTCGTTCACAAACCAAACTCAACGCCTTAAAGCGCGACTTAGGCACTAAGGCCAAGAACCTGAAACTACTGTCCGCCGATGCCGCCGACGAAGAGGCCCTGCGCCTGCTGTGCAATCAAACCAAGGTCATCATCTCTACAGTAGGCCCTTACGCCCTGTACGGCGAGCCACTGGTGAAAGTCTGTGTAGAGACCGGTACCGACTACTGCGACCTAACCGGCGAAGTGCAATGGGTGAAGCGCATGGTCACCCGCTACCAAGGCCAAGCCCAGGAAAGCGGCGCGCGTATTGTGCACTGCTGTGGCTTTGACTCCATTCCCTCGGATATGGGCGTATGGCATTTACAGCAGCAAGCCCAACAACAGTTTGGCGCACCAGCTACGGATATCCGCATGCGCGTGAAAGCCATGCGCGGCGCAGCCTCCGGCGGCACCATCGCCAGCATGATCAATATCACCAAGGAAGCGGCCAAGAGCAAGGAGCTGCGCAAGGAGCTAGCCAACCCCTTCTCCATCTGCCCCGCCAACCACAACTTCAAAGCCCGCCAGCGCAATGTCACCGCCCCCGAATTTGATAAAGAGTCTGGCCAGTGGGCTGGCCCCTTCATCATGGCGGGCATCAATACCCGCGTGGTACACCGCAGCAACTTCCTCAGCGGTAAAGCCTATGGGGAGAACTTTAAATACGACGAATCCATGCTAATGGGCAAAGGCAACAAAGGCCGCCTAAGCGCAGGCGGCTTTGTGGTCGGCTTAGGTGTATTCCTAGCGGGCGCGGCGATCAAACCCACACGCTGGGTGATGGAAAACTACATGCTGCCCAAGCCCGGCGAAGGCCCTAGCCCTAGCGCACAGCAAAAAGGCTTCTACGACATTCGCTTTATCGGCGAAACCGAAAAAGGCCAAGTCGTCAAAACCAAAGTCACCGGCGATCGAGATCCTGGCTATGGCTCTACTTCGAAGATGTTGGCACAGGCGGGATTGAGCTTGGCTTTTGATATAAGCAAAGAAGAGAAAGGCGGTGGTTTTTGGACTACGGCTACGGTGTTTGATCAGCGGTTTGTTGATCGGTTGGTGAGCAAGGCTGGGTTGGGGTTTGAGGTGCTGAAGTAGCAGATAGAACTAGATTAATAAAAAAGGCCGGATTAACTCCGGCCTTTTTTATTTCATACGAGTAATATTTCTACTGCACAGAAACTCCATCACACAACACTGAAACTTCACCTTCAGAGTCTAATAAGGTACGGAATTTCTTCTTAATGTTTCCTTTCTTATTGAAAAAACGATTCCTTATTTCGCCATTATTTTTTCTTGTCAGGAGACCTATCGCAGCACAAAGCGCTTCACGCTCAACGTCAAAGCTCTCACACTCTACTTCCTCAGATAAATCGGCAACATATACATTGCTTTGTATGCCATTGCTGGGGTTGAGGTTAGTTGCGTTAGATAAAAAATAAATGGTATCAAGCTGCGAACTCACTACTACTCCGCCTGCAACTCCTGCATCCGAAAACTCCCCGTCAGTATTTACAGATACTACTGACAACGAATTGTCAGATAAATTTTTAACATATAACTGATACTGATTAGTCACACTACTGGAGTCAATTACATCGGGCTTAATTAGCAAATAAACTTTATTCCCATCTTCTGTAACTGCAGGAGAGAATGCCACACCCAAAACTGTAAGCTCACTACCATCCGTACGAGTATTTATTCGTTTCATGACCCCTGCACTTCTATCGAACATAAATTGATCGATTATACCATTGGTATCATCGGCAACTAAATCACTGGCCAAAGACGAAAAGGTTACAAACTGCCCATTTGCAGATATAGCTGAATAGTATGTGTAACCATTCGACTCCACACCAGATGAGTTTTTAGTAATAAGCTCTGACGTATTCGTTTGCATATCATATACATGTACTTGCCCGTTCAACGTAGCCACCACATATCTTCCGTTATCAGATATCCCTCCTAAGCCCCCCCTCACAACTGTGGTTAACACATTCGTAGTTCTATCAAGGACATAGGTATTCTTCGAAGAATCTCCATTTGCACTTACTCTTCCACTTGCATAAAAAGCAATATATCGACCATCTGAAGTCATATACGCATGCCCACCGGCATGGGCAGCATTATAATTTTGACGAGATTCTGTTACCCACTCAATTACTCCCGTTTGCATGTCCTTTAAATAAACATCCACCGTAATAGCGTCATTAGCAGCGATGGAGTGTGCCGTAGTAAAGGTAATGAAGCGCCCGTCATTAGATATGGATGGAAACTGTATATCGTTTTCAATAATATCAATTTGCGAACCGTCAGCATTTTTAGTCGCCAGATCAATATCACCTGTTAATAAATTTTTTCTATATATATCCACAGTCTGATCAACATCTTCTGGCAACAAACTATCTAACGTTGAAAAGACAAGATACTCAGAGTTTCTTGATACAGAAAAGAGCCCAGACTGAGCCGATGACAAATCAACCGTCTTAAGATCAGCTGAAACCGTGAGTGATGCTGATATTAGCAGGCCAGCCAAAAATATTTTTTTCATTGTTTTTCCCTATAGATAAAAAGAGCTGAAAGTATATAGTAAAAGTGACGTTTAACACATTTTTTAAATCACTTGACTCAAAGGCAACTGCTATACTAAGAGGTTAAAAACCGTCCACTTTTGACTGGTTTCCACGCTGGAGCACGGGAACCAGTCTGTTATGCGGATCAGCCAAAAACACCCGCTTCCAGCCTATCCGCATAACAATCAGGGACAGACCACGTCTAAATATGGCTACCTACTCTCTACTGAAAACTAAAGCCTGTCATCTTGAGCGCAACACAGTGAAGCCGAAAGATCTTGTACACCGATACTTACGTTAGCCAGATACTTCGACTACGCTAACGCCTTACTCAGTATGACAACAAGCTATGCGGATACCGCCACCCGCACACCCAGTCACTTTCATGTAAAGTACCCCTATGAATATATTCTCCAGCATGTTTATCTCCTTCATCGCTATTTTGGCGGTACTACTCAATTCAGATATTGAGTCGATCGCCTCCCTTGCATTATTAAATGGAGGCATACAAATTCTGTTCTTTATATGTGTTGCCTGTATTCCCCTATGGCGCACGGGCAGAATGTCTTATGTTGACCTTGCCTGGCCTTTTGGCGTCGCGATCATAGGGGCGCTGGTTTTGCTGTTTGCCGAAGGTGACTGGATGAGGAAAACAATTGTTGGCAGCATCTATTTGACGATCGGCCTGAGAATGGGCATTGGAGCCTTAGTTATGGCTTTCACGACGGGCATCATTTTTAAAAAAGAATTTCCTCGTTATAAATACCGACAAATAATATTTGAGCAACAGGGCACTCAGCGTGCAGGTTTACACAAGCAAGTAGAGGTGATGGTGCAAGGTTTGGCGAATGCGTCTGTGTTAGCCCTGCCCGCCTTGATCATTAGCGCGAACAGCACTGCCACATTATCTATTCTTGAGATAATCGGTTTTTCTCTATGGGGTGTGGCCTTTCTTATTGAGAGTGCCGCTGATAGCCAAAAGCTACTATTCATTGCCAAGAACCCCAAGGGGGTCTGTAATATAGGCCTATGGCGCTTTAGTCGCCACCCCAACTATTTTGCCGAGTGGCTAGTCTGGTGCGGCTTGGCTATTGCAACGATTCCTTCATGGCTGCTGATGCAAAACAATGAATCGCCCCTTGTATGGCTGGTCAGTGGTGCAGGTGTGATTGGCGCCTGCGTGACCATGTATATTACCTTGGTATATTTGACGGGGGCTAAGCCCGCTGAGTATTTTTCTGTGCAGAAGCGTGCTGCATATGCAGACTACCAAAAGACGACCAATATCTTTTTTCCTTGGCCTCCGAAAAAATAACCCGACTTACTCCACTAAAAAGTCAAAGGCCGCTAGTAAACAAGATCCACCACCGTAGCTTGGATAGAGCTCACAAAACCATACGCAAAAAAAAGAGGAGCCAAAGCTCCTCTTTTTTATTTATCAATCTGCTAATTAACTAGTCATATTGATAAGTAGCAATCACAGGGTAATGATCGGAAAGATCGGTGTAATAGCCATCGAAATAGCCTTCTGTCACACCGGGGTTACCGTTGGTGTCGGTAAATCCCGCGCCAGAGGCACAGATGCCTTGCTGTGAAGGGCTATCTTCATACCAGTAACCATCGAGATAACCCCAGTAAAATGGCGTGCTATTTTTCAACACAACAACATCCATCTGCGCTGGCGCGCTAGGCTGCAAGTAGCCATTAAAGCTAACCACATAATCTAAGGTTTTGTTGTAGCAAGGATCAGACTCTTCAAAATAATAATTGTAGGCACGCGCCATCCAGTTATCTTCTGGATAAGAGTGAACATAGCCAGGCGTATTGGCATTATCAAACCACAGTGTGGCATTTAAACCGTCATCGAGAATCTCAGCCAAATTGCTAGCATTGTCATGAGATACGTTCAAGTCACCAGCGATAATCACAGGCTCATTCGCAGGGATACCAAAACTATCAATCCAAGCACGAATTTCTTGTGCTTGCTGTACACGATAACCGTGGGCGGCAGTACTGTCCCCATGTGTCGCCTGTGTGTGTGTCGCTAGCACATGGTAGTTAAAGCCGTCGATATCAATCTTAACGTAAACAGCACCCTTATTGGCCTGATAATCGGCCGTGCCAAATTCAGCAACAGTAAATACGTAGGCGTGTTGCTCAAGGATCGGGTATTTACTGGCAATAGCGACACCGCCGCGCACAACCGTCACACTATTAGAGCAGTTACCACTGATTGAATCCCAGTTTCCGCCTGAGCAAACCTGACCTAATACGGGTGTATAGTAAGGATATTCAGGGTTTAGACCTTGAATAGCGGTATAAGCTTCATCGGTTAATACTTCACTGAATGAAATCACATCAGGGTCGTTGACGTCCGCAAGTAATGCACCCGCCAACATGCTAGCGCGCTGTGATTGATCCCAGTCCTGTACGGGTAATTGCATAATGTTGTACCCCATCACAGTAATGTCTGGGCGAATTGGCTCTGGTTCTATACATTCAGTATGAATGGCAAGGTCATTAATTCTGACCCCTGTTGCACCAATTAATGTGCTTGTCGCATTGCTAGGGTCAAGTAAATAAATATCAGAAACTTTGTTCCCAGCTTCCTTGCGAATATTAGAAACATAAAGATTGCCTTGAGAATCAAAGTCCATTCCCGACACTTTAGGAATAGTGTGGTCATTCACTTTAGTAAGCTGCATGTTAATTGTATCTACAGTGAACAGGCTGGTTTTAGTAATCATATATAATTCACCTGAGGGACTAAATGCGATATCCCCTCGGCGTCTTTCCTGTTTGGATGCAAAGCCACTGAGTGCTCCCAGTTCAGTATATGTTCCAGTTGCAGTATTCAAAGTGAAAAGGTGCTTACCCCTTGACCCGTACACGGTACCTGCTGTATCTGTATCTAGGCGAATAGCACCATGGTTTAACGCTGAACTAACCACGCTGTGGCTATCGCTAGCAACATCGTAATAAGCCAATGTTTTAGGCGATGTCGAGCTAATGTAGTACAGACGGTCATTCGTATTATCGTGGGTTAGCGCATTAGATTTAAAGCTAGGGGCTGCCACCGAAGTGCTAGCAGCCGTCACTGGGTCAATAACGTACAAGCCTGCAGTACCTGCCGCGCCTGATATTCCATAAAGTGTATCAACATTGGTACAGCTTGATGCCAGTGCATAGCCGTGACTACCTAACAGTAGTGAAGCTGCGTAGAGTAGTGTTTTATTCAGTTTCATAAGTCTATTCCTTATTGCGGTTTATTTTTGTAAAGATTACCAAGGCAGTATAAATCACATGATTCATACAAACACTTGTTTCAACAACCCGCCCGCCTTAAAAAGAAATATAAAATATTGATTGTATTGAATATTTTATTTTTTATAAGATTTTTTGGAGAGAATATAAATTACACCAAAAATGAAATATCATCTATTTAAGCCAAATGGCACCCAACAGCTCATCAATATAATTATTCCGTGCCCATGCATTCAACAAGGAGGGAGCCATAAATACGGCCTAACGTGATACTAAAGCGAATAAGCCTAAAGCTCTGCCACCCGATACAACACCGAGTCCTCATAACCCGTGCGCACGGCAATCATACCCGCCAGCATTTTGTTCGCCGCCTCATCACCGCTGTCAACAATCAAGGGTCGCCCCTCCAACGCTTTTAGCTTTGCCTTCGTAGCGACCAATTGAATATTATTTTTACCTAGGCCCACTAACAGCTCGGCACTGATCTGTTGGTTGCCACGGCCAATGATATGACCCTGACCACCAATAATGGTAATCACTAAACGGGCATCGCTATCTTCCGTCAACTCTAATAATTGCTGTGCTGTGCAATCACTGGCGATTAGCTCACCGCTCTCAATCACGTCCACACCCAGCAAGGTGTTGTCCAAACCTAAGTGCTGCATGATCGCCGCCACAGTGCCGCCGGAGCCCATGATGTAGCGTACATCGTCCAACATATGATCGGCAAAGTCGGCGGCAATATCGTCCAGCACTATTTCTTCTACCTCCACACCCGATTCTTTGGTGTTCTGCAGATAGCGGTGCTCTTGGGGCACTTGCAGCTCGCCGTAGTGTTTGGCCATCACTCGTCCCGTGCGGAAAGCCTCTTCGTCAATGTCGCGCACTTCTTGCTCTGCCAAGCTGACTAGCTCACCCCTAACTAACAGGGCAACAATCTCCCCCGCCGCTTTCGGCGTAACCGCATACACACCCGAGTGAATTTTTACCCCCGCCGGTATGCCCAGCACGGGGGCTGCGGTGCCGACGGCATTACAGATATTGCGAGCCGTGCCATCACCACCGGCAAATAAAATCAGGTCTACCCCCTCGGCCAGTAGCTCTCGCGCTGCACTTTCGGTATCTTCGGCTGTGGTTTGCCCCGTTTGAATAGCGCCCAGCACAACAGGAGCAAAGCCCGCTTGCTTGGCGGCATCTTCACCCATCTCTGCGGGGTAGGTAATGATTTGTAAATCTAAATTGAGTAGTGGCTGTAGCGCTTGTAGAGTGCGTGGGTTAGCGCGAGGCACTGCCCCCAAGCTCAGGGCCTGATCGATGCTGCTAATGTCGTCACTGCCCTTCAGGGCAATGGAGCCGCCTAGGCCAGCGAGGGGGTTTACGATAAGGCCAAGGCGAAACATTAAGCACCCACCGCCATATAGATACCGCCCGCAAAGGCCATTGCGATACTGATATAGATGGCTATACTCGCAGCACCTATTTTATTCGAGCCCTTAGGCTGTTTCAGCTCTGACAATATGCCTTCGCAGCTTTGTATAAACGATTTTCTGTTAGCTAATTTAAAGTCATCCTCGTGCACCACTTTATTGCGCATCGTCGCGAGATAGCGAATGCGCTTAACCAAGGCTGCGGGGAGCTGGCGCTCTACCGAGGACAGTTTTTCATGCAAGCCTTTTCCCTGCGCACCCAACTGCTTAACCAGCAGAGACTCTACTGCCTTGGAGTATTGAATAGCGGTTTCTATATCACTCGCCATTAAGCGCGATTCTGTTTGATTAAATCATAAGCGGCAGTAATCTCTTTCGCTTTCTCCGTGGCTAACTTAATCATATCTTCTGGCATACCCTGCCCCGTTAACTTGTCGGGATGGTGCTCGCCCATCAGCTTGCGATAGGCGCGTTTGATCTGTGCGTCAGTCATATCCTTCGTCACACCCAAAGCACCATAAGCCTCGGCCAATGCGGATACGCTGGAACTGGCTCTATTCTGGTTGCCCGCAAAACCGTGTTGGGATTGTGTGCGGCGCATGATCTCGTCAAAGGCCGCCGCGTTATAGCCCAAGCCCTGGGCAATCTCACTCAGCAAACGCTGTTCGGCCGCATCAAACACCCCGTCCGCATGGGCCACACCCAACAGGGAGATCAGCAACATCTGCTTCAGATTGTGAGTGTGTCCACACACCGCATTAAACTGCTGCAGCTGCGCCGCCATATCAAACTCCGGCTTCGCGCCCTCGCGGAACTGCTCAATCGCCTGCTGCTTATGCTCGGCACTCATACCCAGCTGCGCCATCATCTGTTGCGCATGGGCAATTTCTGATTCGGAAATATGCCCGTCGGATTTAGCCAGCTTGCCCATCAGGCTAAACAAGGTGGTCAAAAATACCTGCTGACGCTGCCCATTGGATAGGGGATTCACCGCCCCCGCGCCAAAAGCTACATAGCGGTGAATGGCACCAGCAACAATATAACCAATAAAAATACCAAAGAAGCCCAACAGCTTCCAACCGACAAAGGCGCCCAGCAGACGAATTAACATGCGAGTGTTCCAGTGAAAATATACATTTATATGGGGACTATGCCGCTTACTTCAAGGACTTGCCAGTAAAGCGTGCTTGGCTCAAAATCACAGCATGAAAATATTAACTGCCGACTGGCAACCCGGTGAAGAAACTCTGCGCATCCTCAAACTAAATGAGCTGCCCGACCAGCATATCGCCGCCAGCGTCGACTTCTTCGTGACCAAGTTTGCGGGCACCAGTATCGACGACGTAGAAAATTACGACAGCTGGGGCACGCTGTTTATCATGTTTGCTATCAAAGCCTATCGCACCATGAACCCAGATGCACCGATACCCAAAGTCGAAGACTTGCAGTGAAGAACTGCAACCAGTGCGGCAAGTGCTGTATCAAATACAGCAACGCACAACTCTCCGCAGAAGATCATGAGATCAAAGCCTGGGATGCGGATAGGCCAGATATTACCCAATACGTGAAAGACGGCGAGATCTGGTTTGATCCTACAACGGGAGAGCAACTCAACCTCTGCCCCTTCCTGCGCAAACAGCCAAACCGGAATATCTACAGCTGCTCCATCTACCTGCACCGCCCGGAAGACTGCCGCTACTACCCCACCAGCATTGAAGAAATGATTCGCGATGAATGCGAAATGATAGAACCCTTAGATTTTAAAAATACTAAACGCGCCCAGCGAGCGCTGGACAGGATAATGATTGATGACCGGCCGGGGTTTGGGTCGAATAGCTAATAGTGTTTCTGCACCCACTGCAACAATTTCTTATTCGGTAAAGCTTCCGCATCCTGCTCCCGCTCCTTACCTACGATCCCTGTAGGCAGCCACTGGGGGCTTTTCACCCTACCCTCACCTTCGCTTTTATAACCATAGTAATAAATCAGCATTTGCGCGCTGGCGATCACTGCATCTTGAAAGCGCTCTGCAGCGAAGGTTTTATACACGTCGGGGTTCACGGTGTATTTTTCGCCCTCACATTTAAACGTCTTTTTACCGAACACATCCTTACCGCCACAGCCGTAGTCCGCAAAGCCATTCACAGCAACCGCTTGCGACCAATAGCGCGACCAGCGACAGCTTGGGCCCTGACAGTCTGGGCCCAAGGGCTTTTGCAGGCTTTTCAACGTCAGCCTTCTTGCTTCGCTTAAAAACGCAATCACATTGGCGACACTGCCCGTGCTGATTGTCTCACAGATTTTCTCGGTAGCGGGCAATAGGGTTTGGCCCTGGGGCTGTAGTTTTTTCCAGCTATCCAGCCTATCCGCATTGGCGATGCGGGTGGGATGAAAGATTGGCACGGCATGGGCAGGCACAGCGAGGTCTTGCACATAGTGCAACAATGCACCGATACCCGGCAGGCGCTGCTCAAAGCGCTGCTGTTTTTTGATTTGATCGTCTAGGTATTTGGCCCAGCGATCAAAAGTGGTTTCCGTGACTAGCTTGCCGTACAACCAGGCACGTTGTTTTTGTGGTGCTGGGTTACCACTGCCTGCTAGGGGTTCTGGAAAATGCCAGAGGCGCATTTTTTTGAAGATGCCATCTTGCCCTAGATTGAGATCAACCAAGGTATCAATATTCTTTTCGCTGAGTTGGGGCGACAGCTCGCAGCGCTGAACAAGATCAACTGCCGCTTTGGTGATGTGTTTGTGGTTTGTTTTGGAATAGGACAGAGCCTGAAAGGAAAACAGGATAAGTAAAAGTGTAATTGTTATGCGCATCGACCAACCATGCAGCATCCATTTGCAACATTCAAGCCATTAGCTGAGCCTCTCATCTGAATTGAAATGCAGCGGCGAGCCTAGGCGCTACACTAGGCAAAACAAAGGAAGCACTATGAACCACATCACCGAACTCAGTAAAACCCAAGCCCGCACCGTAGCTTGCCTGATGGAAAAGCAACTGGCGACCCCAGAGCAATACCCGCTGACACAAAACAGTTTGTTATTAGCCTGTAATCAAAAGACCAACCGCAACCCAGTAATGGCCCTGACTTCTGGAGAGCTAGGTCACGACATCAAGACCTTGTTAGGTGAAGGCTGGCTAATAGGTGATATGGGCTCCCGCGCCGAGCGCTTTGAGCACAAGGTGCGCAGCAAGCTAAATCTGAATTTAGGAGCTGAAGGCAAGGCGGAGCAGGCGATACTGTGTATGCTGATGCTGCGAGGACCACAGACTTTAAATGAGCTAGTCAGCCGCACAGCACGTATGCAGCTTAGCGAAGAGTTAATTGCCGATCGCTTGGACTTTCTCAGCCAGCGCAGTCATCCTCTAGTGGAACTGCAGCAAAAGAGCGCTGGCCAACGTGAAGCACGCTACGCACAGCTAGTATTTGATGCGGGTGATATTCAGCCAATGACGACTAGTAAGGCCAGCAGCCCTGCCGACAGCGCGCGCATTGACGAACTGGAGCAGGACGTTGCCGAGTTAAAGGCGCAGATGAAAGATTTATTGGAGCAGTTAAGCTGATGTGAATCCTATAACCTCAACCTCTGCCCCCAACTCAATCACACCCTCTTTTACCACTTTGGCACAGATACCGCCGTGACCACGCACCGCGTTATAGCCACCCTTGCCAAAACTTTCTTCCATACGTGAGCAGGGATGGCACAGGCAGGTGTACTCAAACACCGCGGTGCCGATGCGAAACTGCTTGCCCTTTAGTGCCAACAAATTAATACCTGATACAGCAATATTGCGGCGCAGCTCGGCGGGGTCTATCGAGGGTCGGCCCAGCATGGATGAAATAGCGGCTAAGTGCTCATGCTGAATCAAGGTGACTTGGCGCTTGCCCGCGCCACCGGTTTGCCCACGATAGCGATCCCCCGTTAAACCCTTACCAACAACCGCTTCGACTTGCACAACTGCCTGTACTGGGGCGAGACGTTTAGGACGCACACCGACCCACTCTACACGGCCTAGCTGGGGTAACTGATCCATTAACTGCTTTACCGTCGTCATCAATAGTCGTCCATAGAAATAATACACGCCGCATCAGGAAAAACCCGCCTATTTCAATTGTGTGAAAGCACACAAAGCGCTAGTGTAAGCCCCTTCACTCATCAGCAACAAGCCTACCATGTTGAAAAAAATCACTTTAAGTATTGTCCTTGTTTTAATTGTCACGCTCACTGGCGTGAACATATTTGCCCCAGGTGCGCTCTACAACGCGGCTCAAGACGGCACCCGCGCCGCTGCCGGTTTACAGGTCAAACAAATACAAGCGGGAAACTATGAATATACCTACGCCGATAACGGTAAAACCGACAAACCCGTACTGCTGATGGTGCACGGCTTTAGCGCCGACAAAGACAACTGGGCACGCATGGCCTTGTTTCTTAAAGCGGATTACCGCCTCATCGCCATCGACCTACTCGGCCACGGCCAAAGCCCTAGAGACATCAATGCGGACTACAAAATTTCTAGCCAAGTGCAACGCGTGCACGACTTCACTCAGGCCCTAGGCTTAGAGAAATTTCACATGGCCGGCAACTCCATGGGTGGTTATATCACCGCCATGTACGCGGCCCAGCACCCCGAGCAAATACTCTCGGCGATTTTGTTTGATAACGCCGGTATAGCTCAGCCCAACCCTTCAGACATGTTCATCGCCCTAGCTAACAAGGAACCGCACCCCTTGATCATCCGTTCAACAAAAGGCGTTGACGACTTCTTTGACTATGTATTCGCCAATCCACCCTTGATGACAGGGTCTATTAAAGAGTACTACGCAGAGCAAAGCATTCCTCTTGCTCCCCTGTACGAAAAAATATTTGCCGACTTCCACAACAACCCAGATGAGCAGCTTGAGCCTCTACTGCCTACTATTAAAGCCCCTGTACAAATCATCTGGGGCCGCGACGACCGTGTACTGGATGTTTCTAGTATTGAAACAATGAAGCCCTTGCTGAAGAACGTGCAAATCATCATTATGGACGGCGTTGGGCACTTGCCTATGTTAGAAAGCCCAAGCCAGTCCGCACAATTCGTACACCAATTTATTCAAAGTTTGCAGTAGATACACATGAAAAAAATTATCGCCGCCATTGTTCTACTCCCCTTGCTGACCCTAGCTTGCATCAATCAATTTGCTCCGCAGCTAGTCTTTGATGCCGCAATGCAGGCGGCGCGAAGTGCAGCAGGCATGCAAGCCCACAACATTAAAGTAGGTGAGTATAACTACGCCTATTTGGACAGTGGCGCTGACGACAGCCTACCAACCATCATTTTTGTACACGGTTTTGGCGCAGAGAAGGACAACTGGCCACGCATGGCTGCCTTTCTTAGTGGTGACTACCGCTTAGTTGCCATTGACCTATTAGGTCACGGCGACAGCGACAAACCCAGGGAGGTGAGCTATAAAATATCAGCACAAATGGAGCGTCTGCACAGCGTCATCAAAGCCATAGATTTGCCCGCATTTCACATGATTGGTAACTCTATGGGCGGCCATATCGCGGGCATGTACGCCGCGCGTCACCCAGAGGGTGTTCTATCTGTGACTCTGCTCAATAACGGCGGCATATTAAGCCCTGTGATTGCCGATGCCTGGCAAGCCACTGCAGCGGGAGAACCAAACCCTTTGATCATACGCTCTGTGGACGATATAGACCGCTTCCTAGACTATGTGATGGTAGAAAAGCCATTCATGACCCAATCCATCAAAGAGCATTTCGCCAAACTCAGTATGGCCAAGCAAGAGCTAAATGATTACATCTTTGATTTTCTGCGTGATGAAAATTTTGAAGACTTGGCTCTAGAGCTGCCCAAGATCACCGCCCCCGTACAAATCATCTGGGGAGAGGATGACCGCATCCTGCATGTTTCCAGTATTGACGTAATGAAACCCTTACTACAAAACGAGACAATCGTGATTTTACCCAATACTGGTCACGGCCCGATGATGGAACGCCCTCAAAAAACAGCGGAGGCCCTAGATAGTTTTATCAAAAACCTCTAGCCATAAAAAAGCCTACATCAGTAGGCTTTTTATTCTTTAGTAGTCACAGGCTAGAACGGCACGCTACGTCCGACCAATGATTCCAACAGCTCTAACTCAAGGTCCTGGTGATTGATCATAGGCGCTTCTTGCAAAGCCTGACCGTGGCGCACATAGCGCGCCGCATGATGGCTGGCTTCAACCAACTCACCCTGCTGTGCACCACTCACCTCATCCAGCTGTACCGCACCATAGCAAGTACAGAAATATGTTTCATCGGGTTTGGCTTCGACATAGATACCGGTGCCGCGTATGCCTGCTGTCGCCGTCACGGTGGAGATAGTCTTTTTACCCGGGGCAAATACCGCCATCATTGCCCCCGTCAACAAACGCAAGCCGCTGACAATACGGTTTTCACTTTGCAGTATCAAGCGGCTATTACTGCGCAGCATGATGGCGTCTTGGCCCACAACAAAAACGATCTTGCTATTGCGCCCCGTTTTCACCACATCCCCCGGGCGAATAGAGCTATAGCTGTTCGCCCTGCGTCCATTCACAAATACAGAACCTTGAATATCACTAATTTGGCGACCGCCCGCCTGAGCCAGTCCGGGCAGTGCTGCCAGAGAGCCCGTAGCCAACGCGGAGATTAGGAACTGACGGCGGTCTTGTTTATGCTCACACATGATAAATCCTGTTTGTTAGTGCTTTATATGGCCCTATTAATAGCCCGAAGTTCACCACAAAACGTGACCTAGCACACGTTTTAAAAACAATTGTCATCATTAACCTAGGGTATCGATGCCGCAGCTGCACGCTATGGCGCTAAAAAGAGCATGTTTTACAAATTTGGTTTACACTGCGTGACACATAATTAAATCACTTGTACAGACTGGAAAAGAAGTATGCTGAAGAAAATCACATTTGCCATTGTCGCTCTATTCACCGTTGCCAGTGCCGATGCCGGCATGCTGAGCAACCAAGGTCGCCACTTAGAAGCACTGCGTGGACAGGTCTCCCAGCAGCTAAACACACCGGCCTTAGTTGAAGCCATGCAGGCTCAAGGCATCAGCCAAGCCGACGCTCAGGCACGCATACAGCGCTTAAGCCATACAGAGCTAAGTAACTTAGCCGATCAAATCGACAACTCCCCGGCTGGCGGCAACTTCATCACCTTTATCATCATCGGCTTTGCCATTTTGACGGTGACAGATGCCCTAGGCTACACAGACCTATTCCCCTTTATCAAAGGTCCAGAATAAGTCAACTAAACTGACTCATAGTGATATCTTGGATAAAAGCAGCACTGGTGCTGCTTTTTTGTGCCCTAGCCGCCTGCACCCCCTTGCAGACCAAGCAGCTAAAACAAAACCCTCCAGCCCCAGCTCGAGCACTACTAGACGTGCCATTTGTGCCGCAAGACCCCTACTACTGTGGCCCAGCTACTGTCAGCATGCTACTGCAACATCAAGGCTTGCAGGCAGACCAGCAAACGATTGCGCGCTCCATTTATCTGCCAGGTCGCAAGGGCACGCTGCAATCAGAGTTGAAAGCCTATATTCGCCAAGAGGGGCTAATCGCCTATCAAATTCCCAATACGCTGCAAGCTCTGCTCGCTGAAGTGAAGCTGGGCAACCCTGTGCTCGTTTTACAGAACCTTGGCTTTAACTGGTGGCCGCGCTGGCACTATGCTGTGGTGATTGGCTATGACATCCCCGCAGGACAGGTCATTTTACATACAGGGGGTCGCCGACAATATCGTCTAGGCCTAGGCACTTTTGAGCGCACTTGGCAGCGCAGTAACAACTGGGGCATCACCGCACTCAAGCCCAACAACAAAGACCTCGCTGTCAGCGGCGATGCGGATAGCCTGCTGGAAGCCCTATTTGAGTTAGACGGAACACAACAACGCCCCATCCCCAGCAGCGCCTACTACGCAGTGGCCAAACAATGGCCTCAGAATAGCTTGGCCTGGTTTAGCCTAGGCAACGCCCTGTACCAAGAAGCGGGAGACGCCACCAACAAGCTATCCGCATTAAAAAGCTTCCTGCGCGCCTGCGAGCTAGAGCCAGACCCCGGCTATTACAACAACCTAGCCTATACCGCCGCAGAATTAGGCTGCCAGCAGCTGTTTGAAGCCAGCTTAGACTGCGGCCTCGCGATGGCCCCCCTCAACCGTCATTTAACAGATACTCAAAAGCACCCTCCCCAGCCTATTCGTACTAATTCACCCATAGACTGCCCTGTTTTGCACTGCAGCAGCGCAACATCACCCTAAAGTCGCAAAAAAAGACTCATAAAGAGGATTCGCACTCAGGTTTTTGATATCATCCGCGCCTTAAAACTCTCAACTCAGCACTAAACTAGGAAAAACCATGCAAACTGGTCCCAGCCTGAAAGAATTTTTAGCCCAAGCCCATGACGACGGATTGATCCCCGGCGACCTAGAGCAAGTGCTAGTTGAAACCGCCGCCGCCTGTAAGGTCATTGGCTACAATGTACAGCGTGGTGGACTATTGGACGTATTGGGTGCTGAAGGCCACGTCAATGTACAGGGTGAAGAGCAGAAGAAGCTCGACGTAATCACCAACGACATCCTGATCGACCATATGCAGAAGACCAACCTGCTAGCTGGCATGGCCTCAGAAGAAATGGAAGACTGCCTGCCCTCCCCTGAAGACCAGCCCAAAGGTCGCTATCTACTCGTATTTGACCCCTTAGACGGCTCATCGAACATCGATATCAATATGTCGGTAGGTACTATTTTCTCTGTGCTACCTGCACCGAAGAAAACCACCCCTATCGTCAACGAAGACTTCCTACAGCCTGGCACCGAGCAAGTCGCTGCGGGCTTCTGCCTGTTTGGCCCCGCAACCATGCTAGTCATCAGCTTCGGCAACGGCTCACACTGCTTCACCCTAGACCCCGATAGCGAGCAGTTCATTCTTATCGACACTAAGATGGAAGTGCCTAAGGAAACGCAAGAATACGCCGTCAACTCGTCAAACCAGCGCCACTGGCACCCGCCCATGCAGAACTACATCGAAGACCTGCTAACCGGCGTTGACGGCCCACGCGGCAAGAACTTCAATATGCGCTGGATAGCATCCATGGTTGCAGAGATCTATCGTGTACTCAGCCGCGGCGGCATCTTTATGTACCCTCGCGACGAGCGCAACCCTGGCAGTAAAGGTCGCTTGCGCCTGATGTACGAAGCCAACCCCATGGCCATGATCCTAGAAAATGCTGGCGGCAGCGCCTCCACCGGCCACGGTCGCATCATGGAAATCCAGCCTGAAGGCCTACACGACCGTGTTGCCTGCTTTATGGGGTCGGTGAAGGAAGTTGAGTTCGCAGAAGGCTACCACAAGGGTTATAGCGAAGAGGGCGTTGCGAAGGCTTAGGTCTAAGCACTCTGCTTTCTAAAAGCCTGCTCTAGCGTTAGCTGAGCGGGCTTTTTTATGACCCCTACACCTCAACCACCACCCCATCAAACTTAAGTAACTTAGAGTGCAACCACTCAACAGCCCGCTGTAAATCACCCTCATCCATACCCTTCACCCCTAAATCTACCCACGGCGCGCCCTCTTCCGTCGACGGCAGGCTAAAGGTATTGATATGCGGATAATCTGATTCAAGCTGTTCTAGCAAGGGCGTGAACTGACTCTCATAAGAGTTAAACACCTTCATGTGCTTCTCTAACAACAAGCTAGGCGGCCTATCCGCATAGTATTCCTGCATCACCCAGGCCAGCATAGGGCCTGCCATACGCGGGAAGCCCGGCACAAAGTGGTGGCTAGCAATACTGAAACCCGGAATGCGATTGACGGGGTTGGGGATTAACGTTGCCCCCGCGGGGAAGCTAACCAGCTGTATGCGATTGGGATAAATATCATCGCCATACTTCTCATTTAATATAGCCACGCCATCGGGGTGCGGCTGTAACTCTAGGCCTAGGGCCGTCGCCGCAGCCAAGCGAGTACGATCATCCGGTGTTGCACCGATACCGCCGGTGACTAGCACCGTATCACCGCTGGCAAAGCTGTCTTTTAATACCGCAACTAAGGGTTCAAAATCGTCCCCCACATAGCGCACCCACTTCAATGCCTGAGAGTATTCCTTCAATAGCCTAATAGCACTGGGCACATGCTGGTCTTGCACCGCACCCGACAATACCTCATCACCAATGACGATTAAGCCAAAGCCAGTCATCTACCGCCCGGCAACCTTGCTGAAAATCTTCCGAATCGGATTGCGACTATCTTCTTCAATAAATGTCTCCCAGCCCTGCAAATTGTCTTCCAACAAATGCAGCAGGGAATCGATATGCGCAGGCTGAGCGTTTAACGCAGGAATATAGTGGAACTCTTTTCCACCCTCATCCAAGAACTCTTCGCGCCCTTCGATGGCAATCTCTTCCAAGGTTTCCAAGCAATCAGCCGAGAAGCCCGGGCAGAATACGTCGACACGCTCGATCCCCTCTTCACCCAAGTCATCTAATACTTCTGAGGTATAGGGTTTAAGCCACTCTTCTTTGCCAAAGCGCGACTGGAAAGTCAGCTGCCACTCATCTTTAGATAGCAGCAAGGCATCCGCCAATAAGCGCCCTGTCTGCTCACACTGAGTGGCATAGGGGTCACCCTTATTCACACAGCGCTGAGGGATGCCATGAAAAGACAAGACTAGTTTGTCACCCTTACCATTGGCCTGCCAATACTGTCGAATATGCTTGGCCATGGCGTCTATATAGTACTCGCAATCGTGGTAGTCCTTTATAGTGCGCACTGCAGGCTGATTGCGCTGCTTGCTTAATAGACGTCCCATTTCATCAAAAACAGTAGCAGTGGTGGTGGCCGAATACTGAGGATACATAGGCAGCAGCAATACACGGTCTACGCCTTCATTGCGAAAGCGCTCCATGACACTCGCCATCGATGGCTGACCGTAGCGCATGGCCGCCTCAACGCGTACATCACCTTCCACATGCACGTCCAACTGAGCCTTCAGCTCACTGGCTTGCAGCTTAGTGTAGTGAATAAGTGGCGAACCGTATTCCTCTGACCAAACCTTTTGGTAGGCCGCAGCAGATTTTTTCGGTCTAACCAGCAATACGATGCCGTTTAATATAAAGAACCATAACCACTTGGGAATTTCTACGACACGAGGGTCGGACAGAAATTCACGTAAAAAGCGACGCACCGCGCCGGGTTCAGCCGACTCAGGGGAGCCCAGATTGACTAACATGACGCCAGTTTTAGCTTGATCTTTCTTTGTATTCATTGTCTACATCCACCTATTTGCAGGCAATCTAACACCTCATTTGCATGCCTCCAAGCCCTATTTGGAAAGCACCCGCTTTAAGCGCTATTGCCATTATTAATAGGTTCAATAATAAATTTGAATAGCCAAAAGATTTATTCATAGTCCCCAATCAGCTATGATCCGCATCACTTTAAATAAGCTAGGCTCTGTATGGCCTGTTTATATTCCGCCGCAGATCGCGGCCCAACCCACGCAGTGCCCTGTTGCACGGCGATTAGAGAGGTAAGCACATGCCTATTAAGATTGGAGTACTCAAAGAAGTATTCGAAGGCGAACAGCGTGTAGCGTTAGATCCCACTGTTGTTTCTAAGCTAGCCAAGTCTGGCGTAGAGATCATTATGCAGAAGGGTGCTGGCGAATCAGCCCATTTTTTAGATGAGTCCTATGGCGATGCAACCCTATTGGACGATGCCGACGCGGTATTCGCTCAGGCCGACATCATTGTCAAGGTTCAGCCGCCGACACTGGAAGAAGTAGCTAAGCTAAAAGAAGACCAACTCTATATTGGCTTTATCGACCCCTACCGCAATGCGGAAGTGGTTAACGCCCTAACGGCCTCTCAGGCCACCAGCCTAGCAATGGAATTGGTGCCGCGTATCTCTCGCGCCCAAGCTATGGATGCCCTGTCGTCACAGGCCGGCCTTGCTGGCTATAAGTGTGCCATTAAAGCGGCTGAACTAGCCCCAGGCTACTTCCCTATGCTAACGACCGCTGCGGGCACGATTCGTCCCGCTAAAGTTGTAGTTATCGGTGCCGGTGTTGCCGGCCTACAAGCCATTGCAACGGCTAAGCGCCTAGGCGCTGTGGTTGAAGCTTACGACATTCGCCCTGACGCTAAAGAGCAGGTTGAGTCGCTAGGCGCCAAGATCATCGACACTGGTGTTAACGCCGCTGGCGAAGGTGGCTATGCCCGCGCGCTGACCGAAGAAGAAGTAGCCCAACAAGCTGCGGTTCTTGCCAAACACGTGGCAGCAGCCAACGCGGTCATTACCACAGCAGCCCTTCCTGGTCGCCCTGCACCGCTGATCGTAACCAAAGAAATGGTTGCGGATATGCTGCCAGGCGCCGTATTAGTTGATATGGCTGCAGATACTGGCGGTAACTGTGAGCTGACAGAAGCTGGCAAGACGATCCGCACAGACCGTGGCGTCACTATCGACGGACCTAGCAACATTGCCAGCCAGTCACCGGTTCACGCCAGTGAAATGTATGCCAAGAACTTGTTGAACCTACTGAACCTTATGGTTGTGGAAGGCGAACTAAAACCCGACTGGGAAGATGAAGTTCTAGATGGCGCCTGCCTAACTCGCGATGGCGAGCTAAAGCATGCTCATGTTAAACAAGTACTAGGAGCTTAAAATGGTTATCGAAGGTTTTGTAGCACTCTACATATTTATGCTGGCATCCATTGCCGGTTTCGAAGTCATCTCTAAGGTTCCTGTGATTTTGCACACACCTTTGATGTCTGGTTCTAACTTTGTTTCTGGCTTGGTTATCATCGGTGCGATGATTGCCCTAGCGACCGCCAACAATCCACTAGAGCAGGCCCTAGGCTTTGTCGGTGTATTGATGGCAACAGCCAACGCAGTCGGCGGCTATGCGGCAACGGACCGCATGCTAGAAATGTTTAAAAAGAAGAAAGAGGATTAAGCCATGAGTTTTGATATCGGCAATACTATTATCCAGCTTTCGTACTTTGCATCTGCAGTACTATTTATTCTTGGCCTGCGCGCAATGTCTTCACCCACTACTGCTCGCAAGGGTATGTTGTGGGCCGGCATTGGTATGGGCATGGCGGTACTCGCCACCTTCATCCCAAATGAAAGCACTTACCTAAGCGACGGCGAGTTACCCAAGAACTTCACCGTTAACATGGGCTTGATCTTCTTGGCCATCGCTATCGGTGGCGCATTCTCCTACCGCAAGGCTAAGACCGTTGAAATGACGGACATGCCTCAGCTGGTTGCCATGCTAAACGGCCTAGGTGGCTGTGCCGCCGCCTGTGTGGCCGCGATTGCAATCATGCAACAGCATGCACACTCTGAGCTAACTCAGGCGATGGCCGCCTTTGGCGCCTTCATTGGTGGACTGGCATTCACTGGCTCCCTAGTGGCCTGGGCCAAGTTAGACGGCCGCGTGAAGAGCAGCTGGCAGTATCCTTGGATTCAGCCTTTAAATGCTTTGATTTTCCTAGCGACGATCGCTGCTGGCGTTTATATGTGCATCAACTTCCAAGCTTGGGATATGCAAATGCAGATCGTCGTTGGCGTATTCTTCGCCTTGGCTATGTTGCTAGGTATTACCGTTGCCATGCCTATCGGCGGCGCAGACATGCCGGTAATGATCTCTCTATTCAACGCCCTAACGGGTGTGGCGATGGCCTTTGACGGTGTTGTACTAAACAACGCGGCCATGATCGTAGCCGGTGTAGTCGTTGGCTCTGCGGGTACTATGTTGACCTTGATGATGGCTGGCGCGATGAACCGCAAAGTACTAGCAATCATCTTCAAGAAATTTGGCGCAACTGGCGGCGAAGGTGCTGGCGGCGAAGTGTCTGGCTCTATGAAAGAGACTGACGGCAACGACGCCGCTATTACTATGGCCTACGCCAACCGCGTAGTGATCGTACCGGGTTACGGCATGGCGGTAGCACAGGCCCAGCACAAGGTATGGGAGCTAGCGGCACTGCTGCAAGAGCGCGATGTAGACGTAAAGTTTGCTATCCACCCTGTTGCTGGTCGTATGCCGGGGCACATGAACGTATTGCTCGCAGAAGCCGGCGTACCTTATGATTTGATTGTGGACATGGATGACATCAACCCTGAATTCCCGAACACTGACGTAGTCATCGTGATCGGCGCCAACGACGTGGTTAACCCCATCGCCAAGACCAACCCCGACAGCCCGATCTACGGCATGCCGATTCTTGAAGCTGAAAACGCCAAGAACTGTATTGTTGTTAAGCGTGGTAAAGGTACTGGTTTCTCTGGTGTTGAAAACCACTTGTTCTACGCCGACAACACTCGCATGTTGTACGGTGATGCGCAGAAGGCCATTAGCGAGATCATCGCTGGCGTTAAGATACTGTAAAGCCGCTTAACGCTAAAAAGCCCGCCACTCGCAGGAGTCGGCGGGCTTTTTTGTGGCTATGCATGAATAAACTGTTACAGCAACTTGCCTTGCTTTCACCTAGTCAACACCAACGTCTTCACAAGCGCCTAATACAGCAAGAAACTTCCGCCTGTGAGCTACTTACGGTCAAGCTCGCACCGAGCCATGTTCCTAGTCTACTTTACGGACTTGGGGCTCAAGTCACGGCCTGCCTCGCTATCATTGCTCCCAGTGTCATAAAACCTGCAACCCTTAACCGGCACGCCTCTGGCGCCACCGTTTTTTAACCGCCATTAGCCAACACCAAGCCCTTCACGAAGAAGGTATTATCGAAGCCGATGAAGCTTTTTTCTGGAATCGTTTAAAGGACAAAGGTCATAGCGAAGACCAAATTCCCGTATTAGTTGTCCGAGACCGACATAAAGCAACGGCTGATTTTATTTTAAAGAAGGTCGACAAATTTACTATTCAAGAAGCACTAAGTCCGTTGATAGATCAAGATGCGATCCTTTGCACCGATGGTGCGGCAGTCTATTCGTCTTTTGCAAAAGCGACAGGGATTAATCATGAAGTCATTCGAAGCAAAGGCCCGCAATCGAAAGGTGTATTCCACATTCAAAACGTAAATGCCTACGACAGCCGTTTAAAAGAATGGATGCGAGGATTTCATGGAGTGGCGACGAAGTATCTAGGTAATTATTTAGGTTGGATAAGAATGTTAGAGCGTTACCAAAAGCCGATTAACACCGAGCAGTGTTTGTTCGAGGCCGTTGGCCGAATTCCGCAACAGCTAATTCATACATAGCCATAAAAAAGGCCCCAAGGTTGGGGTTCCTTAGGGCCATAGGGTGCGATGTTGTTGGGTGTAGCGCTATCCATAAGTGCAGTTTTTACACTGCCAGTCATCCTGACTGTGTTCTACCTCAACTCCATGTTGAGTGGCTTCATGCCTGTCCTTCCATGTGTTTAGTATGCCTAAGCTCATGAAAGGGTAATAGAGAATATCGCGTAATAGAGTGTAGGAAAATTCCTATAGGCGTGTAGTCTCGGTGATTAAGTCCATTTAAGTGACTTTAGGGTTAGGCGCAGCTGGCTTTTTCCCTTTCTAAACTGCTCTATGCGCACGGGCACGTAGTTGTGCTTGGGGCTTAGCCAGTAGTGAACTTGGCGTTTACCGCTTTCTTGAATAATACGGATAGTCTCTAGGTCACCTAATTCGGTGTCGATGCTCTCGTTACCGTCGCGTATGCAAAAAACGGCCCTCTAATAGGCACCCCAAGTCTGCCCATTCCACACAGATATACAGTGCAAATATGCTCCCCCCTTCAGAAAAATTTAATTTCACCCTCGCAGGGACTCGGCCATAACATTATTTTGCGAGACAAAAAAACGGGGGCATATAGCCCCCGCTGTACTCCCCCTATCAATAAGGGGATAAAAATTCCGCTATCTACTTAGTTTTTTGCACAAAATACTCTGAGACCGTTCAACGCCGTATCATCATTGCCACCCTGATCATCTTCCACCCGTGTTATAAAACCCACAACCTTCAGACCATAAGAGCAAAATTGATCTACTGTATTACCACCAGCCCAGGTCACCAGGTCGAGATCATATCTTGTCGACACCATATAAGGAGGCTCAGGAACACCCATACCACATGCTATCTGCATATGATCAACGGCAGTATCATCTCCGTTACCTTTAGGTTTCTCGACCCACATCCTAAAGCCGGTCATGGGATCGTTATTACGGCAAAATGTGTTGTCTGGTGTCCAGCCTCCCCATTTGCCCTCCTTGGTCTTAATCATAGATCCATCAGAACAAAACATCGCGAAACCATTTACAGCGGTATCATCGCCGCCACCCTGATTAGCTTCGTATTTCATCGAATAACCAGTAACATAATGGCCATCTGCACACATAGCAGCTTTTCCCCAAGTACCCCAAAAACCATCGGAATCGGATACGCCAGTGTTACCCCATGGGGTCATTTCAAGGTGACGACCTGTTCCATGATTTCTCAGTGAATGGCTTATAATGCTTTTGATCAGCCCTGGGGTTCGATCCGGATAATCCATCACAATGATAGAACCTATAGGTTTTCTGCTTGTCTGTATATAGTCCAACGTTCGAGCGTTTACTGCTTCCGCATTATTCCCAATATATATGCCATTATAATGAGCACTGGTAAAATTAACCCAAAACTCAGCATTATTATAAGCATTAGCGGCCTGATTAAAATGAGCTAAAACTGATGCGGCTTTTTTAGGATAGTCTAAACCAACATGTGGCCCACAAGTTCTTTTGGACCAAAACAATATCGGTATTTCTTTACATTCAGTATCAAGGTTATAGTCATCCTGAATATTCAGGCTCCCCCAGACCATGCCCACCGCAGTATTATAGTTATAGCGATTAAAAAGAACTATCTTTCCACGCACCTTCTCTAGTTCAGTTGAACCATTAACCGGGCTTTGATAAAATTTGCTGTCGGGTGCATTTATATAGTCTCTCTCTAGGCGATTTGTTTCTAGCGGACCTTCATCTTTGATTGACATGAAAACAACTTCTGTTGGGTTCTTCTCCAAGAAAGTATTAACACTCTTCATCACTTTTTCATTGAAGCTGCCTAGCTGTATTATCCCGTGGCGAACTTCAAAATCATCAGGCGTAGAGCTATTCGATAGTCGAATATCAAGAAAACGAATGCCATTATTCAACTGTTCATTGATGCTCCATTCCTGTGTTTCACCCATATTTAAAGCGGTGTTAATGGCACCTGAGTCATGCGTTCCTGGCACTGCCAGTTGGCCTATCATTGTATTACCAGACACATCTTTCATCCATTTTGCCGCGGCAAATCCTGTTTGATGCGGATAAGTTGGCTGCTCAGTATCAGCAGTAGCATTAGCTACAAAAAATAGAAATAAAAATGCCGACTTTAATAAAAAAATGGGGATCTTCATCGTTTTTTTCTCGGTTAGATTGAATGCTTTCCTGGGGTTTTTCATGTTTTTTTCTCGGTTAGATTGAATACTTGTCTGGCATTTTTTTCATATCAGACTATTACTTAATACTTATCACACCTGAAAACGGTCTAATAAGCACAGTGGTATTAAATATAATCAATCACTTTGCTTATAGGCTATCTATGCCAAAATACATGCATAACATGACAAATGAATTTCTAAATATTAAAACACTGAGCTGTGCCTACTTACGAGGCATCAGTGATTACTTATTGCAAAGAAACATCAACCCTAAGTTTTTTTTTACCGAATTTGACTTGAATAATGATGAGCTGAACAGCCCTCAACAAGTACCTGTGATGCTCCATAAGGCTATGCTAAAACAGGCAGGAGAACTCACAAATGATCACTACGCCGGCTTACACATCGGCAGCTGCGTTAAACCTGCTCACCTAGGAGCCTTAGGCTACTCAATAATGAGCTGTAAAAATCTTCAAGAAGCCTTTAACCGCTATATTCGCTATGAAAGCCTAGTAAGCAATTTTTCCAATACCCAGTACACGATAAAAAACGATAAAGTCATCTTAAGCTGGGATATACCAAGCTCTATCCTCGACCGCGCCATCGCCGAAGAGCAGGTCGCCAGTTTTATCGTTTTCACGCAATGGCTACTGGGGCAGGAAATCAATCCATCTAGGATCAAGTTCAAACACTCACAGCCGGACAGCTTGTCAGAATATCGGGCAATAACAAACTGTGATATATATTTTTCACAAGATGTATTTGAAATAGCTTGGCCTAGCGAATATATGAAACTACCGCTACTCCAATACGACCCCATCATACAAGGCATGATGGACGCCTATGCAGAAAAACTACTCAATGAACTTTATCATGACGATGACTTCATTAATGATATTCGCGATACCATCATCCATTCAATGGCCGGAGGCGAAGTATCATTAGAAGTCGTTGCACGCCAACTCGCCCTCTCGCCTCGCACATTACAACGCCGCCTAAATAAGTGCAGAGTAACATTCAAAAAACTGCTCAATAATATTAGAAAAGAGCTTGCCTTCGTCTACATCGTTCAACCTCAAATCCATTTATCCGAGCTGGCATATATGCTGGGGTTTTCTGAGCAAACAGCCTTTCAACGAGCCTTTAAAAAATGGACAGGGGTGACGCCGAGTAAATATAGAAAATCAGAACTTAACTAAACTTCTTTATACTCCCTCTGTTAAAGACGCCATACAGTTGGATTATAGCTGGCCACTCAAGAGTAACGGTTAAAGTGTGAGCAAGCGATCGGGCTTTTTTGTGGCCGCTGAATACGTTATAACAGCGCTATGAAACTAGTTTGTAAATGCGCTGAGTTGGTCGAAGCGGAAAAAATAGTATTTTTTTTGGAGTCGAAGGGCATGCCCGCCAACATCACCGGCCAAGAGGCCTATCACCTACAATTGGCGGCACTAGTCTCGGCCCCTTAGCCATCTGGGTATACCTTGACGAACAAGTTGACGATGCCAAAGCCTGTTTGAATGACCCCGAACACGTAGTGCGCAATGCCGTTAACATTGAAAATTTTTATAAATATCTACAAGAAAGCATCGATTCACAGGGCATTTCTGGTTTTAATAGGCAGCTAATTTACACAGGGCTTAGTATCATACTGGTCTTACTTATTTGTATCGTCTTATTAGCTACACCTTAACCCTTTTGGAATCGCTCATGCCATCTCGCACGACCTTACGTCACACCCTCCTTGCTCTTTTTATCAGCTGCTTCAGCCTGCCCACATATGCAACGGACCCTCTGCTACCCGACTTTGCCAGCTATACCGACGTAAAGGCCAAGAAGAAGGCCTTCTTTGGCTTTATCCAGCCAATGGTCATTAAGGCAAACGCTAAAATACAGCAGGATCGCCAAGCACTTATTGGCGCACAACTGACACTACAGGCTGGCGAGTCACTCAGCCCTGCGCAAGACAAGCACGTGAAAGCGATGATCGCCCATTACAACAGCAAGCTAGATGGTGTGAACTTGGCGTCTGTGAACAAGCTGTTAACTCAAGTGGATAGCGTGCCGCCTTCTCTAGCCATGGCCCAATCGGCTAACGAGTCCGCCTGGGGCACATCGCGCTTTGCCAAGCAAGCCTATAACTTCTTTGGCCAGTGGTGCTTTAAGAAGGGCTGCGGCCTGGTGCCCGCACGCCGCAACGCGGGCTCTAGCCATGAAGTACGCAAATTCAGTTCGCCACAAGGCTCCGTGACTGCCTATATCCACAATATTAATACCGGCCGGGCCTATGCAGGGTTACGTAAAATCCGTGCTCAAAAGCGCGCGCAAAACAAAGCGGTTAGCGGTTATGACTTAGCAGCAGGACTAACCAAATATTCTGAGCGTGGCCAAGAATATGTGAACGAAATCCGCTCAATGATTAGCTATAATAAGCTAGCGAAGTATGACAACAAAACGGAGTAATTCAGCATGAAACACGGGGGCGGCTACCTAAATATTTTTTATATTTTATCTATCGTAGCGCTGGCACTTCTCTATAAATCACCCGCATTGGCTGACGGCGTCGTCATACGCGCAGCCGACAAAGTGGTATTAGAGGGAATATCCGAGCACAAACAAAACTACCTACTGCCCGCCACGTATAGAGCTGGGCAAGGGGGGACGGAAAAAAGTGAATTGATCTTCCAGTTCAGTGCAAAAATACAAGCGCTATTGCCCCAACTCTATCTAGCTTACACTCAAACGTCCTACTGGCGCTTCCTAGACAGTGAACACTCCCGTCCTTTTCGCGAAACAAATTATAATCCAGAAATTTTGTACCACCTCTTACCTGAAAAAAATCCCTATGGAAACTGGGGCAGTTATATAGGGTTTGAACATATATCTAATGGTCGAGCCCTGCCCTTATCTCGTAGCTTAAACAGGGCGTACATATGGCCATATTGGAATAGCCCACTTGGAGAGTACAGCTTAAAACTCTGGGCCCGCATACCTGAAAGCAAAAAAGACACGCCTCGTGATACAAATGGCGACGACAATCCCGATATATATCGCTATATAGGGTACGGAGAATTTTATTTTTATCGCCAACAGCATAAAGCTAGGGCTTTTTCCGGCATGCTGCGGGGCAATCCTTCCACTGGCAAAGGTGCTATACAACTAGACTACAGCTGGCCTCTGAGTACCGATAACGTCACCAAAGACACCTATTTCTTCGCGCGTATATTTAGCGGCTATGGGGAAACATTAATTGACTACAATGACCACGTAACCCGCTTTTCTATCGGTCTAGAATTTCGCTAATTTTGGGCGCTCAGCAACATCAGACTTATCCACAATGCAAACCTATTTTTACGCTTTTTCAGTATTATTTAGCTTATGTAATAGTCTTTATTCACATTTTAAATAAATCGAACGCTTTATGACCATAGTTATTCAATAGCGTCAATATATTTGACACAATATAGCTAAGACATTGTTTTAATTGAATTTATTATACTGGTTGTTTTTTAATCAGTTTAACAAAACTGATACTTTTAAAGGCTTTTAGAGTTATACACAATGTTTATACACAGAGTTATCCACAGCTTCTGTGGAAAACCAGTTTATACAAGTAATAGTATTGATCAAATGCACTTTAGCTAGAATTTACTTTAAGTATGAACCGTGGCGTAGGCGTAAAAAAATTTGTTTTATGCTACATTTCCGCCATGTTTACCGCGCCTCAAAAAAGCCTGCTCGATTCCACCTCTCGTATCGCCAAAATTGCGATCCCGGTACCCCTGTCTGGCTTATTTGACTACCTTATTCCCGAGGGCTTGGCAGGAGCTGAAAAATTAGCCCCGGGCTGCCGCATACGAGTCTCCTTTGGCCGCCGCTCAGTGATTGGCGTGTTCTGCGCAGAGAGTACAGAAAGCGAATATGACTTAAGTAAGCTTAAGGCCATTGAAGAAATATTAGACCCCCTGCCCCTGCTCAGTCCAGACCTTATCGAGCTAGCCGATAAAGCCAGTCGCTATTACCACCATCCCATTGGCGAGGTGTACTCTACCTTGCTGCCCAACGCCCTAGCCCAGGGGCGCAGCTTGGCCGATGCCGAGCAGCCGATTTGGCAGATTAGTACACGGGGCTTAGACAGCAGTGCGGATGAGCTTAAACGGGCACCCAAACAACAGTTATTGCTCAGCTACCTGCAAGACTATAAACAACCCTGTGATGCTCATGTGCTAAACGAGGCCTTTAATGGCTGGCGCCCTGCATTGAAAGCCTTAATAGAAAAGGGCTTAGTCGATGTGCTAACCCTGCCTCCCGCCATAAAATTGCACTGCCGCCCCGGCCTAGACGTGAACGAAGAGCAGGCCGCCGCGATACAAGCCGTGAGCGATTCCGATGGTTTTGCTGCATATATGCTGAACGGCATCACTGGCAGCGGTAAAACTGAGGTTTATTTACAACTTGTAGAGCAATGCCTCAAGCGCGGTCAACAAGCACTTATCTTAGTGCCCGAAATTGGCCTTACCCCACAGCTGGTACAACGCTTTAATGCGCGCTTCGACACCTTAATCGTCAGCCTGCACTCTAGCCTCACCGACTTAGAGCGTTTGCGTGCTTGGCGCCTCGCTTTCGAGGGTCGCGCACGCATCGTAATCGGCACCCGCTCCGCCCTATTCACCAGCTTGCCTGAGCTGGGGCTAATCATGGTGGATGAAGAGCACGACGGATCCTTCAAGCAACAAGACAGCTTTCGCTATCACGCCCGCGACCTAGCGGTGATGCGCGCACAATTGCTGGATATTCCCATCTTAATGGGGTCGGCAACACCTTCTTTGGAGTCTTTATACAACATAGCGCTAGGGCGCTATACGCAATTAAAGCTGACCCAGCGCGCCGGTGGCGCAAAACCACCGCGTATATCAGTCATCGACAGCCGTCGTAACTTTGACAACGCCCTGTGCCCACAGCTGCGCACAGCCATGA
>Ga0105356_10000834_pt1 | contig 30130 bp, 27 predicted proteins | sample GOMGulsemesocosm_3_FD_83502 | JGI IMG/M metagenome (GOLD analysis project Ga0105356, IMG submission 83502) | Methane-oxidizing microbial communities from mesocosms in the Gulf of Mexico - GOM9D Gulf of Mexico | ecosystem: Environmental > Aquatic > Marine > Cold seeps | place: Gulf of Mexico...
GAAATCGATGATGTATTTGTAGCGAGAATTGTATCCTCTGGACAAGCTTCATCCAATTGTTTGAAAATTTTGAGTTTTAAATCTAAATTCTCGGTCGCAGCTTCAACCACTAATCCCGCATATTCAACACCTTCATTAATATTAGAAAAGCAGGTTATATTACCCAGTGTTTCTTCTTTTTGAGCTTCACTGATACGTTCTTTAGATACCATCCTGTCTAAATTTTTCGTAATGGTATCCATCCCTTTTTTAAGCGCAATTTCATTAACATCAATTAATTGAACTTTAAATCCACTCTGGGCAAAAGTGTGTGCAATACCATTCCCCATGGTTCCTGCTCCAATAACTGCTACGTTTTTCATAAAATTTTATTTAATTTCCCGTGAAAGGAGAATTTGGTTTATTATTACTGCAAAAATTATGTTGGGATGTCTGTTTTTGTCAGACATGCCATTTAATATATTATCCGTTCTTAAACTATAATTGATCTGTTATCATGGAGGCGACACGCAATGCTTCAGTGCCGTCATAAAGTGTCACTACAGGTTTTGTGTTTGTATTAATGGCCTTAGCAAAAGATTCCAATTCGTCAAGAATAGCATTATTGGCTAAAATCTCTGGGTTATCGAAATAAATTTGCTTTTTAATGCCTTCGGCATTTTGAAGAATCATATCAAAATCACCAGGAACTTCTGGAGCATCCTTCATTTTAACGACCTCACATTTTTTTTCTAAAAAGTCAATGGAGATATAGGCGTCTTTTTGAAAAAATCTTGATTTACGCATGTTTTTTAAAGAAATTCTACTTGCCGTAAGATTCGCTACACATCCATTTTCAAACTCAATCCTTGCATTTGCAATATCAGGGGTTTCGCTAATAACAGAAACACCACTGGCGGATACATTTTTCACCTTAGATCTTACCACACTTAGAATGATATCTATGTCGTGAATCATGAGATCTAAAACTACAGGAACATCTGTCCCTCGAGGGTTGAATTCTGCCAAACGATGTGTTTCGATAAACATTGGATTTTCAATTTGATCTTTGACACCAATAAAAGCAGGATTAAAACGCTCTACATGTCCAACTTGGCCTCTCAGATTATGTTTTGCTAAAAGCAATCTTATTTCCTCAGCTTCTTCTATGGTATTGGTGATTGGCTTTTCAATAAAAATATGTTTGCCTTTGGCAATAGCTTGTAAGGCACAGTCGTAGTGAGATAATGTCGGGGTTACAATATCTACCATATCAACAGCTTCTATCAACCCTTCTATGGTATTGAAGTATTTATAACCAAACTCGGCTTCAACCTTTTTAGCATTAGTCTCGTCGGCATCATAGAAGCCTACTAATTCGTATTTATCCGATTGATTTAAGAGTCTTAAATGAATTTTTCCTAGGTGGCCAGCACCGAGTACACCAGCTTTTAGCATAGTTTTTCGTTTTCAACAAAAATAAGATTTTTTAAGCGTTTTTTTAAGCGAAATAAAATTTTAAAATTTAATACGATTCTCGCTTTTCTAGCACTGACATTTTATCTAATTTTACCCTGTAAAACGGCATGAACATTGAAAGATACATTTAAACATAAAGGCTTAAGACAACAATTAGTTAGTACATTAGTCGCTAAGGGTATAGTAAATAAAAATGTCCTTATGGCTATAGCTAAAATTCCTAGGCATTTATTTATGGATTCTAGTTTCTTAGATCACGCTTATCAGGACAAACCATTTCCTATTGCTGCCGATCAAACAATTTCTCAACCCTATACCGTTGCCTTTCAGTCGGAATTACTCAAGGTTAAAAAAGGGGATAAGGTACTTGAAATTGGCACTGGTAGTGGCTACCAAACCGCAGTTTTATGTGAATTAGGTGCTAAGGTATATAGTATTGAGCGTCAACAAGAACTCTTTAAAAAAACCAGTAAGTTTTTACCAAAACTTGGTTATTCCCCTAAAAAACTCGTTTTTGGTGATGGTTATAAAGGCATGGAGGAAGAAGCGCCATTCGACAGTATTATCGTTACTGCGGGTGCACCATTTGTGCCTAAACCACTATTAGCTCAACTTAAAATTGAGGGGCGTCTTGTAATTCCCGTTGGAGAAAATGTACAAACTATGACCTTATATATCAGAAAAGCTCCCAAGGAATTTGAAAAACATGAGTTAGGGGCTTTTAGGTTTGTACCCCTATTAGAAGATAAGAACTAAGTATTTTTTGGAAACTTACTATTATATTTTTAATACCTTGTAAGCATAGTATTAAACCAACTAGCTATGTTTAAAAAACAAGTCCTTGTATTATTTCTTCTGTCTATTTCAAACCTATTTTCACAACAATTAGAACAAAAAAACTTAGACAAACTCTCTTTAGAATATGCTAAAGCCTCTTTTGATGAACTGAAAGATTTTTTTAGTTTATCTAATGATGCAAATTATCCTGAACAAATTGAACCCAATGTAAGTTGGTGTGAGAGTGCCTTTGCTAAACGCGGATTTAAAACCCAGCGCTTAGAGACAGAAACCGTACCCTTGCTTTTGGCAACTAGAAATTATCCTAATGCTAAGCGTACAGTGTTAATCTATTTACAAGTTGATGGTCAACCGGTAGATACCAGCAAATGGCATCAACCAGACCCATATATCCCTGCCTTAAAAGCAAAATCTAAAACTGGAGCATGGGAGCATCTCACATGGAATAATTTGGAAGGGGAAATCAATCCTGATTGGCGTATTTTCTCTCGTTCGGCTTCTGATGCTCGTGGCCCGGATATGATGTTCTTAAAAGCCATGGATATTATTAATGATCATGATTTTGCTCCGAATTTTAATATTAAAGTGATCATGGATTTCGAAGAAGAATTAGGATCACCGCGATTGCCAAAAGCAGTTATGGACAATAAAAAGGCATTGGCTGCGGATATGCTAGTTATTTTTGATGGCCCAAGACATTTGTCAAATCAACCGACTTTAACTTATGGGGCACGAGGCATTGCCATAATTTCCCTAGAGGTCTTTGGACCAAGAGTGCCCTTACATAGTGGGAATTATGGGAATTATGCACCAAATCCTGCTGTAAAGTTGTCCAAATTATTAGGATCCATGTGGAGTGATGATGGGCGTGTTGCGATCCCTAATTGGTATGATGGCTTGGTGATTTCCGAAGAGGTTAAAGACATTTTAAAACAAGTGCCAGATGATGAAACACAGATTCGTAAAGATTTTGGTATAGCCTCGGTAGATAATATTGGAAATAATTTTCAGGAAGCCATTCAATATCCATCCTTGACTATTTTAGGAATGGAAGCCGCCTGGGTGGGCAAAAAAACAAGAACGATTATACCTGCAACTGCAATTGCAGAGCTGAATATTCGTTTGGTGAGAGAGACCAAAGGTGAACATATGGTAAAATTATTGAAAGAGCATATCCTTAACCAAGGCTATTATTTGGTGGATAAAAAACCAACAGAAGAGGAGCGTATGACCCACGATAAAATTGTGCGTTTCAATGCTGATATTTCTTATGGCGCTTTTAGAACCGATTTTGACACAGAAATAGGAGCGTGGTTACGTAAAGGCATGCGAAATGCTTTTGGTAAAACTCCTATTCAAATAAGAACGGCAGGAGGTTCAATTCCTATTTCACCATTTGTCATAACACTTGATATTCCTGCTGTAGCCGTACCTACGGTAAACCCTGATAATAATCAACACAGTCCTAATGAAAATATCCGATTGGGAAATTATGTGGACGGTATTAAAACCATCACTTCTATTTTGATGCAGCGCTTTTAACAGAGGCATCAATGAGGTGTTTATGTTTATGTTAAATTTGATTAAGAAGAATGATGAATACGACCTGATCTATTTTATTTCTATCACACTCTATCCATCATGGACATCGTGTTTAAAATGCAATGAGCAATCATTAGCGGCCAAAGATTACGACCAAAAGCATAATAAGCAATTCCCATAACCAGACCAATAAGTCCAACGGTTATAGAACGTTCTGATAGATCATTGGAATGTCTGAATCCAAAAATCGCCGCTTGAATTATGACGGCAAGGATGATTGATAGATTGGTCTTTGAAAACAAACGCTCTATCCAGTTCATTAAAAAACCTCTATCTAATAGCTCTTCTAGGCAGGATTCTAATAAGATAAAAGGCATGATTGTAAAAAAGAGTGTCCAATTTCCTTTTAGGTTTCCAAATTTTGAAACTGCAGTTTCTGGGGAGGTGTCTACTGCCGCTTCAAAAGGTAATTGATCTTTTATAAGATTAAAACCCACAATTGCGATTATAGTGCAAACAAAAATGAGGATAGAGACTAAAACTGTCTTTTTTAAACTTTCGGGTTTTCGCAATCCCAAATCTTTCCATGAAACACCTCTTACCTTCATGCGCCATGTCGCCACTATGAGCGTCGAAAAAGACCAGAATAGACCATTGGCTATAAACCCAACTTTGGGGATATAAAACTCTCTAATTAAAAACATAACAGAGATGTAAATGACCAGATCAAAGAAAAAGCCTTTATAATTAGCCTTAGTTAAGGCAGCGATATTACCGGATGTGTTATCCGAAAAATGATTTTTGTCTGAGTTCATAGTTGTTTATGGGCTTTGTTAATCTTCCCATAAGACGACATCCTATTCAAAGGGGTTACAAATTTTATAGGATAACTACATATAATTATTTTTTGATGCCTCGGCTAAACCTAAGTCATTTTAGGTCCCAATACTTTTTTCCATAGTATAATCGTCCATCACATAACCACTTCCAATATCTTGAACGATGACCCCTGTATTTATAAAGCCTATTTTTTCGTAGGCTTTTATGGAAGCTGTATTGTGCTTATTTACTGTTAGGGTTATTTTATGACAATTTTTAAGTTTGGCTTGCTCCTCAACAAATGCCATTGCAGCTTTACCAATGCCTTGTCCACGACATTCTTTTAAAACATAAATCTTACTTAAGAATAGTGACGTTTCATCTTTTTTTATAGAGAGATAACCAGCGGGTTTGCCGGTTATCATTATAATATAATACTGAAAGTTCTGAGCAATTTGCGTTTCGATAACTGCAGCTGTTTGGAACTTTTTCAGCATATAATTCACTTGGTCAATTCCAATAATAGGCGTATAATGTTCCTTCCAAATCGTATCTGCCAATTGTTCAATCAGCAGATATTGTGTATTCGAATTGGCAAGAATAAGTTCAGTCATTAATTTTTAAGAGCTTTATTTAAAGCTTTCTTTCCTCCAACTACAGGGAGACTCAAGCTTGTCGCTTCTAGTTTTATAGTTAATTCTGTTCCCGGTTTTGGATGTAGTGTAAATTCTTTATCACTTGAGAAAATCATCAATCCGATTTGCTGTCCTTTTTTGATGATCTGATCGTCAGGCATTAAATCGAAAGACAGGTTGTAGAATTTACCTTTTCGTAAGGGGTCACTTTTACGTATGGATTTATGGTTTTGAGGATCTGCCCATCCGCGTGTAATGATATTATCAGTGATTTTAGTATGTGCTCCTTCGGTCCATGGTAGTGAAACCAGCCACACCGATAGGTTTGCCGCCGACTTACTACTTGATATACTTACTGTTAATTTAGCGGTTCCTGAAATATGAAGGTCTTCAGTTAATTTTGGTGTCACATACAATAAACGGTGCTTATTCTGTTCAGCTTTTGCAAGGGAGGCTCCAGAGATCCTGTAATCATCGACTAAGCTTTCAGATCCGTGATAGGGAACTTTGTTGATGCTTAATCCGCCTTTAGCTGGAGCTCCAGGACTTAAATAAAGGGTCACAGCTTTGGTATCAGGATTAGGATAATCCTTATAGGGTGTTGGATTGCCACGTTTGTCATTTTCACGCACTATCCATGCTTTGGCATCCTTTTCTACCCCATTGTCAATTCCGTGTAAATAACGAGTAAACCATCGGTTCATGATTTTCATTGGAGGTGGACCTCCATGACCATTTTGATGATAGTAAATTTGGGTAGGGAGCCCCATGTCTTTTGCTTTCTTATAGATTCTATAACTGTGCTCAGGCATGACATTCCAATCGTTAAATCCGTGAGACATTAATAAGGCCGCTTTCATCGGTGCCATATCGTTTATATAATCACGTCCTGCCCAAAAATCATTATAATCTCCTGTAATTCTATCCATACCATTTTTCATTTCAGTATCACGGGTGGTTTTATTATTATAAGCGCGTTTGGATTCGTCTCCACTATGGATATAATCATATAATACATCAATATCCTCTCCCAAATAACCACCAGGTGAGCGTACCAAACCATTGGAACGGTAATAGTGATAATAGGAGGTGTTTGGAGCAATTGGAATTATGGCCTCAAGACCTTTAACGCCAGTGGTTGCTGCTGCTAAAGGAATAGTTCCATTATAGGACGTACCCGTCATACCAACTTTACCAGTAGACCAAAATGCACTTATGGTTTCATTGCCGTAGGCTGAGGTATAGCCCTTAATACGACCACATAACCAATCGATGACAGCTTTTGGTGCCAAAGATTCATTATCGCCACCAACTGTGGGTGAGCCTTGTGATAATCCAGTACCAGGGGATGAGGAATGCACCACAATATAACCTCTAGGTACCCAGGTTTTGATATGAGAATTTGAGATTATCGGTCGTTTGCCTAAGCGTGTTACCTCAGGATGAACACGAGGTTTTCCCAAAGCTCCGAGTTCGTGATTTACATCCCAAAACACCCCATCTACATCGGGAGCAACACCAGCAAAATAAGGACTTGAAACATAAACTATAGGTAATTTAAGCCCTTCACTATCCGTTTGATATGGTCGTGTAACATCTACGTGCATGCGATCTAATTTTCCGTCACCATCAGTATCAAAGTTGGTCTCAACCCATAGATCATGTCTAATCCACTTATCAGGTGTATTGAAGGCTTCTACAATTTGTGCTTCACCATTTTTAAAAATGGGTTCTGTTTTTGAGTCTTTTTGGGCATGACTACTCAAAGTCGACATGCCGATAAGGATTCCTGTTAAAAGTGTAAACTTCATCGTATATTTCGTATTTTATTTTATAATCTATTTAATTGGGTAAGTATTGTTTAGGTATCGGATTAGTTGGGTTTTCTTGTGTCCAATAAATATTTATAACCCACCATCTGTCACCATCGTTTAATAATTGAATACTATTAATCCCTCGCATAAAAGGGGTGGTGTCAGCGGCACTTCTAAAAGATTCATAGGTGCTAAAAACCTGAGTAATATTACCAAAAGTGTTTACTGTTCTCGAGATCTCTTTTTCAAAAAAACCGTTTTCAATCAGCCATTTACCATTGCCTTTGACATATTGGTCAGGGGTAATAAATCGTGCGCGGATGTCACCTTCTTTGGTTTTCCCTGAAGGAATTAATTTAGCCTGCGGATGAAATAAATATTTAAAAAGTTCCCAATTACGGGCTTCGCCTTTTTCTCCAGAGATCACTGCATATAGCGTTTCAATCGTACTGTCTAAGCTTTGAACTTTGGCACTGTAATCTTGAGCACTAATAGACAGGTTTATTGCTAAAAAGCAAAGGAGAGTCGTTAGTTTTTTAGTCATAGTAAAAATGTTAATTAATGCCTGTTTCCAAAGCATTCTAAGGCTAAATTTAAAAAGATTATGCCTCTAAAAAAAGTATTTAAGTCCGAAAGTAAGTAATCTGAAGCTAGTATGGCGTTAAAGCGGTCTTAAATTGACAAATGCAATGGTTTAGAAACTCAATCCAAAAATTAAAGCATCTCCTTTAAAACCATTTTGATAAGAACGTACATAGTCCAATCTTAAAAATCGAAATTCTCCCCAACCAATATTATCGATACCAATGGTATATTCCTTATAGAGTTTGTTGTTAAAGGTCGATAAGGTGTGAGCTCCGAGAATGAGGTTGTAATTGAGTTTATTCAATAGCGGCATTTTTCCTAATAAAAACCCTTTAAAATTATGCTCGCCATGGAATTCGAGATAGGATTTATTAGTGCTCAACTCATAATAGGGCAAATTATTAAAAACGCTTAATTGATTGCCTCTGCTAATAGGTGTTTGATTGCCATTGAAATGCTGGTAATCCATAAATGCGATATCATCGGCATTAAAATAAGTTCCTGATTTTAAATTATATCGAAAATATCCTTTGTTTCCCACATTAAAGCCTTGGGATAATCTCGCCTTAATTTTATGATAATTATAGTTCGAATTAGTCGCCCCAAAGCCATTTTCGTAACCAATGAGCAGCCTAGGATATTTGCCATTGGTAATATTGAATTTGCTATCTGGGTAACTTAAATACTCTTGTCCAAAATTAATTGCTGCAAATACATTTAATTTTAAAATTGTGTGACTGTTGAAAGGGGCGATCCCAAAGGCGGTTGCATCTAGAGGGTTATTACTGGTATAAAAGTCTTCTTGCTCGTTATAAAAAGATTGATTTGTGGTATTATAAAGGGGGCTTCGTTTTTCATAACTAACTATAGAGTAGAAGTGAAGCCCGTTAAAGAGTTCTTGGGAATAGGAGAGTTGTGCAAAGCTCTTTTCGTATAACTTGATGTAATTGTCTTCGAAAAACAATGTGCTTATTGAATTTACTAATTTAGAAATAGGCTGACTGCTATTGAATTGTTGAGCTGTAATACCTCCTGAAAGCCTTAAAAATGGCCTATTGATATTATTGAATTTATAAGTTAAGGAACCGGTTGGACGCAGTCGCTTATCTGAGATACCATAACTAAGATTCGCAGTGGCCCTAAAATATCGCTTAAAATCATCGTAATTTTTTCTATAATAAAGCCCGAGATTGCTATTCCATCCCTGTACAGTATTAAAACTAATAGCTGATAGAGGGGAACTGTAACCAAGATTATAATGCTGGAAGGAGTTGGAATAATTATAGCCAGAAACAATATCCATGACTTTAAATTTGTTTGAAAGGCCATCAATAGAGTCTAAATAGGTTTTTGACTCTCTAATAATTTGTATGCTGTCTTTTGTGATATAATCCTTAGACTCTTCCAATGTTAATGGTACTGGACGTAGGCTGTTCCAATAAGTGGAATCTTTTTTGTTGGCTTCAATACCAAAGGACAATACTTCTCTGGTGAAGGATTTCTTTGTGAAATTTGGAGCAAAATTATAATTGCTATAAACAGCTGTGAAACGACCGTCTCCTTTAATGCCAAAGATGCCATATTTAAAATCGATACTTTGAGATATTAGGGTCCAGAAATTATTTGTTTCTGAAAAAGAAAAGGATTGTTTTAGACTAATACTATCGGCTGCGGGAATTTGAGTCTGTTGCCCAGTTATATCGAGATCTAATGCATAAATTGACCATTGGTCTTCTACGATATAAATCGTACCAGAGAAAATGCGATCATTTTTTCGTCGTGGAATCACCTTGATTTTATTGATGAGATGTCCTCGGTCATCATAAAAAACCCCATCTAAATTATAGCGGTAATAATTGAAGGCGTAATCGGCTATTGGTGAGACTATCTGGTTTCCTAATTCAATAGTATTATTATAGAAATTATAATCCACATCGCTTGCCGAATTAAAGCTAAAGCCTTTATCATCCCCACTTACTTTAGAAGCTATTATTTTTTCCTTGAGTTTATCGGGACGTTGGAATTCAATCTTTGAAATGGTTTCTGATAAATAGATGATGCCACTCCTTGTGGAGTCTAAACCACCGCCTAGATCACCAAGATCCTGACCGAGAATTTTTTCGGGAGCATTTTTTATGCGAATCAAACCCCGAGAGTAAAAGTCGGCTTTGAAGGCTTTTATGTTTTCTAAGTATTGTTTTCTAGTGGCAATAGCACTTCTGATAATGCGATCGGCAGGATTTTCATTCGAATTTATAACAACTTCATCTAAAGAGACGCTTTCGGCTTCTAGAATGATATTCAAGCTATAAGGCAATTTCGGATTAGATATTTTTGTCTTATAAGTTTTATACCCCAGATGTTTAAATACTATAGTATAGCTGGATTTATCATTAAAGGATAACTCATAATCGCCATCGTCATTACTGGTAGTCCCAATATATGTATTTTCAATATAAATATTTACAAAGGCTAAAGGGCTATTATTGCTGTCTTTTACCGTTCCTATAATTTGTGTATAACCCGTAATGGAGTATAATAAAATAAAAAAAGAAATTAGTTTTAATTTCATGGAACAGCGGTTAGTCATTGATTGAAATTTAGGTGAGTCTCCCACCAAAATTCTGATCAAACTTATGTAATAAAATGATTACAATGTGTTAGAGCAATCTTAAAATTTTTAGAAATCTTTCTTAATTCTATCTAAGTCACGCTTGTTATCCCTGTCCTTTATAGATTCTCGTTTATCGTAAAGCTTCTTACCGCGAGCAAGAGCAATACTTAATTTGGCATATCCATTATCATTGATAAATAATCGCAAAGGGACGATGGTCAATCCGGTGTTTTTAACCTCTTTTTCAAGTTTATTTAACTCGCGTTTATTGAGAAGTAGCTTACGTTCAGCTTTTGGCCTGTGATTAATGTAGTTACCATAGGCATATTCTTCGATGGACATATTAACAACAAATAGCTCCCCTTGCTCATTAAATTCGCAAAAGCTTTCTGCTATAGACGCTTTACTAAGGCGTATCGATTTAATCTCGGTACCTGTAAGTACAATACCGGCCGTAAACTTATCGAGTAGCTCAAACTCGAAGCGCGCTTTTTTGTTTTGTATGTTTATGTTCTTTTGCATGGAGGCCAAAGGTAAATAATTTATGATTATTTTTTGATACCCATGTTATGTAATACTTAGCTTTGCGACAGAAAGTTTAAAATAATATAAAATGAACAAATATTTCCCCTTATTAATAGCCTTGATGGTATTAAATTTTAGCTGCAAACAGCAAGAAGCAACTGTTTTAGATGCGAAAACAATTGTAAACAAAGCCATTGAAGCTGCCGGAGGTAAAACGTTTGAAGTCTCTACAATTGCATTTGATTTTAGAGATAAACATTATGTGGGGATTCGAAATAACGGTGCTTTTCGATACGAACGTCATTTTAAAGATTCTATAAGCCAAATTAAAGATGTATTATCTAATGATGGATTCCAGAGATTTAAAGACCAGGTTGCTATTACTGTGGCCGATTCTATGGCGCCGAGATATTCCAGTTCTGTAAATTCGGTGCATTATTTTTCGGTATTGCCTTTTGGATTAAACGATGCGGCTGTGAATAAAACCCTTTTAAAAGAGGCTACTGTTAAAGGAAAAGCCTATTATAAAATTAAGGTTGATTTTAATCAAGAAGGCGGGGGTGACGATTTTGAAGATGTTTTTGTATACTGGATTTCTAAGGCCGATTTTAAAGTCGATTATATTGCCTATTCTTATATGGATAATGCCGTTGATTTAGGCTTGCGCTTCAGAGAAGCTTATAATGAACGCTATATTAATGGAATTCGTTTTGTTGATTATAATAACTATAAACCTGAAGCATCTGTAAAGGATCTATTTATTTTAGATGAACTTTTTGAGGCTAACAAACTGAAGTTGCTTTCCAAAATTGAAAACGAGAATGTCGTTGTAAACTAATACTACTCGACAACTAGAAGGGAGTCGTTTTTTTCACCGCTGCCCGTAATGCTAACGATATAGACATTTGCATTATTACTATCGTCTATAGCATCGTATTTTTTTTCGCCTAAAACAGCATTCACAAACATTGGAGTGGTGTTGCTATGTCCAACAACTAAAACTGTTTTTCCTTTGGTATCAGCGATAAAGGTTTCAGAATTTAATTGTCTTGGATCGTAAATTGTAATTGCCAAACCATTGGTTTCGGCTGTAGGCTGTGCCGTTTCTTTGGTGCGATTATAATCGGTAGAATAGACAGCATCAAATTTTATATGTTCAAAGACCAGACTCCATTTTGCAGCTCTAAGGATGCCGTTTTGGATTAAATGCGGGTTTTTATCATTGGCATCACTACGGTTTTTTTCTGCATGACGAATAAAATAATAAGTCGTTGTTTCTGAAGGATTATCCTCTTGAGAAAATGAAGGTAAAGCAAATAGAATAGTAAAAGTTAATATCAGTAGATGTTTCATGTAAATCGCATTTTGTTGGTCAATTCAAAGATAGAATAGTTTAGGTTTTAACAAATGAAATAAATGTTAAAAATATTAAGCCAATTCCAATGCTATTTCAATCATGCCTTTAAAGGTTGTTTCACGCTCTTTACTCGTGGTGCGCTCTCCTGTGACTAATGAATCTGCTATAGTTAAAATGGACAGTGCATTTACATTGTGCTTCGCGGCAACGGTATATAAACCTGCAGTTTCCATCTCCACACACAAAACCCCAAATTTCGACCATTTTTTATAGGACTCAAATTCGTCTTCATAAAACTCGTCAGATGACAATACATTACCACCTTTCATGGTGATGTGCTTCGATTTTGCCGTGGCCAAGGCTTTTGAAAATAGACCAAAATCGGCAGTAGGAGCATAATCGGCACCAAAACGAAGGGCGTTAACACCAGAAGTGGAAGAAGCCGCCATTGCAATTACAATATCTCTAATTTTTACATGCTCTTGATAAGAACCAGCAGTACCTACGCGAATGAGGTTTTTTACATCATATTCTGTAATGAGTTCATGGGCATAAATAGATATAGATGGGACCCCCATACCTGTACCCATAACCGAAACAGGAGTGCCATTATAAGTTCCTGTATAACCAAACATGCCTCTTATTTTATTAAAACACACCGGGTTTTCTAAAAAAGTTTCTGCAATCCATTTTGCACGTAGTGGGTCGCCAGGTAATAAAATAGTTTCGGCGATATCGCCTTTCTTCGCTTCTATATGGATACTCATTTGATTTAATTTTAAGTGTTAGTATTCTGAATTTGATTCACGGCCTTCTACGATGGCAATCCCCGAAGAGACCCCAAGCCTATGTACGCCAAGATCCATAAAAATTTTAGCTGTTTCGAAGTCTCTAATTCCTCCCGAAGCCTTTAATTTAGCTCTGTTTTTAACCGTATTCTTCATGATGGTAATCGCTTCAACTGTAGCCCCTCCAGATCCAAATCCTGTAGAGGTCTTTACGAAATCAGCTTTTGCAGTGATACATATTTCACAGGCCTTTTTAATTTCATCTTTAGAAAGACTGCTAACCTCAAGTATTACTTTGAGAACTTTGGTACCTATGGCCTTTTTTACTGCCATAATATCGGCGGTTACAGCCTCAAAATCTTCACCTTTTAAAAGACCAATATTAATAACCATATCAATTTCATCTGCACCATTTTCTATAGCTGTTTTTGCCTCGAAAGCTTTTGATGCTGTGGACATTGCTCCCAGAGGAAAGCCTACAACACTACAGACACTCACGTCACTATTTTCTAGAGCTTTACGGGCTAAAGGAACAAAACTACTATTTACGCATACCGAAAAGAAATTGTATTGTATAGCCTCATTGCATAGCTGAATAATATCATCAGGTGTTGCTGTTGGCTTTAACAAAGTGTGGTCAATAAACTGGTGTATCTCCTTCATTTTAAATTTTGAAAGTTAAAGTTAAGTCTATTTTATTGAAAATAGACTTGTTCTCAAGAACAATTTGGGCATTGTAAATTTGTATAAATATTTTTTTTCAATATATGATTTAAGTCAGTTTTTAAGGAATAATTGCCCATTAAATTTACCGAAAATTATAAATTATCAATTATGAAAAAAACAATTATTACTGCCTTTATAGCATGTTTATGTGTGTTTACAAGTGCAAATGCTCAAGATGCAAATACTGAGAACTCTGACTTTAAAAAATGGCAAGTACGTTTTAGAGCGATAAGCGTTACGCCCAATGAATCGGCTACCATTGAGGCTATTGGTGGTGATGTAAAGATTAATTCGGCTTTTGTTCCTGAATTAGATTTCACCTATTTTTTTAATAAAAACTGGGCTGCTGAATTAATTTTAGGAACCACTAATCACGATGTTAAAGCGGTTTCTACCGCAGCCGGTGATATCGCATTAGGCGATGTATGGTTATTACCTCCAACCTTAACGCTTCAGTATCATTTTAATATGCAAACCCTGCGTCCTTATTTAGGAGCCGGACTAAATTATACCATATTTTACGGTGTAGATGAAGGTCCTATTGCCGATGCTGTCGATTATGACAATAGTGTTGGAATTGCTTTTCAGGGAGGCTTTGATTATGATTTAAATGACAAATGGTTTTTAAATCTAGATGCCAAATATATTTTGTTAAGTACCGATGCTACCATAAATGCAACGACTGCCTTAGGAGCAACAGTGGGTGCCGATGTGGATATTAATCCCCTGATCATTGGATTGGGTATTGGTATGAAATTTTAAATTCCCTAGGAATAAAAAAACCTGCCTGAAAATTGGGTTAAATGATTTTCAGACAGGTTTTTTTAATATTAAACAGTGGCTTTTCGTGACTTTAAAGAGGCCATTCTTTCTTCAAATGTATCTACCTGGATTGGATTATTTACACTCTCAAATAATTCCATAAAATATTCCGAGTGTGTTTCCGATCGAAGCTTTACAAGATTAAAATGTACAAAGGTACTCCACATGACCGCCTTGAGTTCGGTTTTGTCTTTATTCCACATCCGCATTTCAACTTTTAAAGTGCTATTGGTAAAACCAATGAGCTGGGAATCTATAACAATGGCTTCCATCAAAAAAGCTGGACGTAAATAGGCGATTTGATTACTACCAACAACCCAACTTTTACCCTCTGTTTTTCCTAATTTATAAATGTCTATATCATAATATTCGATGAGCTGATCTTCTCTTGCATTAATGAGATAGTTGATATACGCTGCATTATTTAGGTGATTGAAAGGATCACAATCTTGAAATCTTATTTTTGCTTTACTTTCGAGTGTTTTCTCTAGTGTTCTCATTGTATCTAGTGTTTTCTTTGTAATTAGTGTTTTATATACCAAATGGTATATTTTATATTAAAAAAAATATTATCGTTTGAGTTCCGTATGTATCATCTGGTCAATTTGGATCATGGTGTCTTTTAAATAAAAGGCATCATCCATCGTATAAGTCATAAAAATGGCACCTTGAATCATGGTATCTATACGCTTTGCATATTGCATGGCATTAATTTCTGATGAAATTTCTCCCTTTTCGATACCGTTTTCAATTATAGTGGCTAGCTGATCTTGGATTTTCTGTATGACTTCTTTAACTTTCTGTAATAATAAAGTGTTTTGATTGTTAGCATCTACACCGACATTAATTACAGGGCAGCCACCGAGTTTCTTACTATAGTCGTAGTAATTACGATAAAAATCGGTAATTAGAAATAATTTTTGAATTGGAGAATTGCTTAATTGCAAATGCTTGGAAATGTGTCCCATTAAAAATTTAACGGTAAATTTAAAGGCCGCAATAGAGAGTTCTTCTTTGTTTTTAAAATTCCCGTAGATGGCACCTTTGGTGAGTCCAGTAGCTTTCGTGATATCACTCATGCTGGTGGCAGCATATCCGTTTTTATTGAAAATTGGGGCTACAATTTCTAAAATATATTGGGAAGTTAAGGCTGCTTTTGTGGTCATAGATTGCAAATATAAGAATAATATACCGAATGGTATATTATAGCGGTTAAAAAATGTTATCTCATTCTTAAAAACGGAAAAGCAGCACTCATCTAAAATTAGAATCGTGCTGCTTTTCAACTAACCAACCACTTATAAGACTGTTTAAAATGAAGATTGTTACATATCTTTCACTAAATCGTTCTGATTTCTAAAGACCAGTTTATCTCCAAATGCGTCTAAAAGAATAATACTGTCCGTAGTTATCCTACCTGAAAGTATTTCCTTACTGAGTGCATTTAGGACTTCTTTTTGAATGACTCGTTTTACCGGTCGTGCTCCATATTCCGGATTAAAACCTTTGTCGGCCAAATATGAAGCCGCTTCATCGGTAGCATCGAATGTGATGCCCTGCTCGGCGATCATCTTGGAAAGCAATTTGAGTTGCAACTGTACGATGTCGAGGATATTTTCTTTACTTAATGGAGTGAACATAATGGTGTCATCGATCCTATTTAAAAACTCAGGACGTACGCTTTGTTTTAGAAGCGCGAGCACCTCTAATTTTGCGGTTTCTATAGCTGATTCTATATCTTGAGTGGCTTCAAAGCGTTCTTGGATAATTTGACTTCCCATATTTGAAGTCATTATGATAATCGTGTTTTTGAAATCTGCAATGCGACCTTTGTTATCCGTTAATCGGCCTTCATCTAAGACTTGTAATAGAATATTGAAGGTGTCTGGATGTGCTTTTTCAATTTCATCGAGTAATACTACCGAATAGGGTTTACGTCTGACGGCTTCAGTCAGTTGTCCGCCTTCGTCATAACCGACATAACCTGGAGGAGCTCCAATTAGGCGACTAACAGCATGGCGTTCTTGATACTCACTCATGTCGAGACGGGTCATGGCATTTTCGTCATCAAAAAGATATTCGGCTAAGGCTTTAGCGAGTTCTGTTTTCCCAACGCCCGTAGTTCCTAAAAATAAGAAGGTGCCAATAGGTTTTTTTGGATTTTGTAATCCTGCTTGACTTCTTCTAACGGCATCACTTACCGCCGTAATTGCTTCTTCTTGGCCCACCACACGCTTGTGTAATTCTTCTTCTAGTTTTAATAACTTTTCACGTTCGCTTTGAATCATTTTGGTAACCGGAATCCCTGTCCATTTTGCAACCACTTCCGCAATATCTTCATAGGTAACCTCTTCTTTTATAAGTGCGGTATCCTGTTGGTCATGCAGCTGTTTTTGAAAGACCTCTAACTCATCTTGAGCTTCTTTAATCTTTCCATAACGCAATTCTGCTACCTTACCATAATCACCATCACGTTCTGCGCGTTCTGCTTCTAATTTGAAGTTTTCAATGGACTGTTTTATATGTTGAACCTTATCGACAACCGCTTTTTCGGTTTTCCACTTGGCATTTATGGTATTGCGTTCCTCTTTTATATTTGCAAGTTCAAGACCTAGTGATTTTAATTTAACTTCATCTTTTTCCCTTTTAATAGCTTCAATCTCAATTTCCAACTGCATTAGCTTTCTGTCAAGGACATCTAATTCTTCAGGTTTTGAGTTGATTTCCATACGTAATTTTGAAGCCGCTTCGTCCATGAGGTCGATCGCCTTATCAGGAAGGAAACGATTGGTGATATAGCGTTGCGATAATTCTACAGCACCAATTATAGCATTGTCTTTAATGCGTACTTTATGATGTGTTTCATATTTTTCTTTAATTCCTCGAAGTATAGAAATGGCACTTTCATTGTCTGGCTCATTAACCATTACTTTTTGAAAACGGCGTTCCAGTGCCTTGTCTTTTTCAAAATATTTTTGGTATTCGTCAAGTGTTGTCGCTCCCACGGCACGAAGTTCTCCACGGGCCAATGCCGGTTTTAGAATATTGGCGGCATCCATAGCGCCTTGGCCACCACCAGCACCTACAAGCGTATGAATTTCATCAATGAACAGTACAATGTCTCCATCACTTGTTGTGACTTCCTTGATTACTGCTTTTAGGCGTTCTTCAAACTCGCCTTTAAATTTTGCACCAGCAATTAACGCGCCCATATCCAAGGCAAATATTTGTTTGTCCTTTAGGTTTTCAGGAATGTCTCCATCGATAATCCGATGTGCCAATCCTTCTGCAATGGCGGTCTTACCAGTCCCTGGCTCACCTACGAGTATAGGATTATTCTTTGTTCTTCTAGATAGTATTTGAAGGATTCGTCGTATTTCTTCATCGCGTCCAATGACAGGATCTAGTTTTCCGTCTTTGGCTAATTGATTTAGGTTTTTGGCATATTTATATAAGGCATTATAAGTCTCCTCCTGACTTTGAGAGGTTACATGATCCCCTTTACGTAATTCTTCTATGGCCAGTTTTAAGTTTTTTTCGTTAGCACCTTGGTCTTTTAAAAGTTGTGAAATCTTACTTTTAGACTTGAAAATGGCGAGTATAAGGTGCTCGATAGACACAAAGTCATCCTTCATTTTATTGGCTATAATCGTCGCTTCATTCATCGTTTTTCCGGCTTCTCGCGAGAGCACAATATCACCACCAGTAACTTTAGGAAAATTATCTAAAGTCGCATCTAGAATTTTTAGCAGTATTGCAATATTGATATTTAGTTTTTTTAATAGAAAGGGGAGTACGTTTTCATCAACTTCAAATACAGCTTTAAAAAGATGTTCGCTCTCTATGTATTGATGTCCATAGCTTTGGGCTAATAATTGCGCCTGTTGTAAAGCTTCTTGTGATTTTATAGTGAAATTATTAAAATTCATATCGTTTTTTTTCTTTTCTTGCTTAGTTGAAGTCAAATACCTTACCAGAACATTTTTAAAGACAAAATGTCGGTTAAAGCCACTATTTACGTGACTTTTCGTCAGAGTGTAAGGATTGCTATTTGTATCGACTTATTTGAATATTAGAATGAAATTCTCAAATGTATGAGAATGCTAAGACAGAAAAAAAAATGGGATTATTTAAAAATATATTCAAAACATCGGAACCTAGGGAAGAGAAAATTTTGCCTTGGATTTCACTGAATACAACAGCGCAGTTAAATGATATTGCTGAGAAGTCTAAAACAAAAACACAAGTTGTGTTTAAGCACTCCACACGCTGTGGTATAAGCAGTATGGTGATGCGGCAATTTAAAGCGTCATATTATTTGACAGATAAAGATGTGGACCTGTATTATCTAGATTTGTTGAGTTATAGAGAGGTCTCTAATGAGGTAAGTCGGAAGTTTCAAGTATTTCATGAATCACCTCAAATATTGATAATAAAAAATGGAGCCGTGGTTGCTCATGCATCACATGGCGGGATTAATACCGTCGATTTACAGCAGTATATATAAAAAAAAGCGACCAAGGGTCGCTTTTTTTATTTGCTAATGGTATAGGAATTAATGATACGTTTGAGTTTAAGTTTTAAATCCTCGCCTGTATCGTAAACCATTTGTTCATTGCTAGGAAATTGTATACGTCTGTGTTTCAATAATCCTTTATCCTCTCTTAACAATGCTCTTTTATCACCGCGAGATCTTGCATAAATGTTTTCAAATATAAATTCACTATCGATAGTGAAGGTATCTAAGATCGCATCCGAATTTAAGTTAGAATAGACAACATCTGCAATCACTTGAGTGGATTTTGTTTGTCTGAATTCAAATAATTTACAGCTTGCTCTAATTATTTTGTCGATTTTTATATCCTTTCCTAAACTGTCTTTGGCAACATTTCCATTGGCATCAAGTTTGTATTCCCAGCCATCAACAACATCTGCTTCTCTAATAAATTCTCGCTGGTGAATCCGCTCTGGAGAAATATTTATGCGTTTTAATTGTAATTGCATAGCATAGTCATAACTAGCGATCTTATCATCTATGGCGTGGTATACCGTCCAGAAATTATTTAAGCCATAGGTGTCAAAATTTAATAAATCCTCTTCCAATCGTTGTGGAATAACTTGTTCCGTCTGATTCAATATGCTTACCAATATAAAATCTGTTCCCTTTTGATGCGCCTCAATCATGAGTGCTCTAACCTCTTCAAAGTTTGGATTTATACGGTCTATATATTCGAATAGTTTATAGGCTTCCTTAGCATTAAATTTATCATCACTATCTAATAAGTCTAACCCCTTATCGGCTAAGTAATCGGAAACTTTATAGCGATATTCCACTAAGCCATCCGTATAGTCATCGAATTTAAATGTAATATTTCGTCCACCAACACTTAAAGGCATTAAAGGTTTTATGGCCTCTTGACGTGCATCTAAGTTGGTATAGATTTCATAAATACTTTTGAAAAGCTCAGGATTACTATCTGCTTTTAACTTTTGAATGGTATTTAAATCCCTTTCTACAGCTTTTTGATAAGCATTTTCTAGCATTAGGACATAATCCTGCTTTCTCTTTTTGTTTTTATTTGTTTCTAGCTTTTTAAGGGCATTAGCAATAGCCTGATCATAATTGCCAGCATATAATGCCTTTTCAATTTGCTTTTTTCCACCACATGATATAAGTACTGAAAAAAATACTGATAAAAGTAATAATCGTTTCATAGGCTCGTTTTTTTAATTGTCGATATCATAAATTTCAATTATGATGCCAAAGGATAAAAAATAGCCCTCAAAATGATATCTTGAGGGCTATGATTCTGATTATGAGTATGATGTTATTTTTTTTTCTTTGGATTAAAAACCGGAAGTAACTGTGATGTTACCTCACCAAATCCAATTCGTGTTCCGTCTTTTTCCGAATATCCTCGCATGATTACCGTGTCGTAATCATTGATAAATTTACGCTCCGTTCCGTCTTTCATCGGGATTGTTTTTTCACCTTTCCAGGACAATTCTAACATAGATCCATAAGAGTCTTCCGTTGGACCAGAAATTGTTCCACTACCCATCATGTCTCCAGAGTTCACTGGACAACCATTTACGGTATGATGTGCCAATTGTTGTGCCATATTCCAATACATATACTTGAAATTGGATTTACTCACAACAGTTTCCTTGGCTCCCTTAGGTTGAATGGATGCTTCTAAATTAATATCAAAACTCTTTTTACCCTTAAACTGTAAATATTCTAAGGGTTGTGGGTCTTGTTTAGGTGTGTCTACTCTAAAAGGCTCTAAGGCGTCTAAGGTCACGATCCAAGGCGATATAGAAGAAGCAAAGTTCTTTCCTAAAAATGGTCCTAATGGCACATATTCCCATTTCTGAATGTCTCGAGCACTCCAATCATTAAACAATACGAGACCAAAAATATATTCTTCAGCGTCTTCAATTGGAATAGGTTCTCCTAAATCGTTAGCGTCGGTGGTGATAAAGGCCATTTCTAATTCGAAATCCACCAATCTTGAAGGCCCAAATACTGGGCTGGTTTCACCTGCAGGAAGGGTTTGACCCTGAGGTCTATGTACAGGAATTCCAGATGGAATTATAGACGAACTACGTCCGTGATATCCAACGGGAAGGTGCAACCAGTTAGGCATCAACGCATTGTCGACACCTCTAAACATGATACCAACATTGGTAGCGTGTTCTTTACTCGCATAAAAATCGGTATAATCCCCAATTTGAGCAGGTAATTGCATTTCAATCTCGTCCAAACGAAAGAGTACCGTTTCCTTATTTTTTTTATCGTTTTTTAATGTTGTGTTATTACTATCAAATAATTCTGAGATCCTATTGCGAACCAAACGCCAGGTTTTACGACCATCGGCAATAAAATCATTAAGGGTATCCTGCAGGAAGATATCATCTGTCAATGGAATGCCATCAAAGTATCCTAATTGATGCAAAGCACCTAGGTCTATAGCGGTATCACCAATTCGAGTACCAATAGTAATGATGTCATCTCTGGTTAAAAACACCCCAAAAGGAATATTTTGAATCGGAAAATCTGAATTCTTATCAACGTGTAACCACGAAGTTTTATCTGGATTATTAGCGGATAATGACATATCTAAAGTGTTGATTATTACTTTTATATTTTATGCATCAAACGTACATAAATTTTTAATATTTATACGAATTTCATAATTAAAATGTCTCTTCATTGTATTCACTTTAAAACTAAAGAAAAATTTTAAGTAAAAATATGTTTTTTAGTGTTTTAAACTAATGTATTTGTTAATTTTGCTGCCTAATTTAATGATAAATACATTTTATGCAACGCGACGAACAAATCTTTGAATTGATAGCAGCTGAAAAGGAACGTCAACTACACGGTCTGGAATTAATTGCATCGGAAAACTTTGTGAGCAACCAAGTAATGGAAGCTGCAGGTTCAGTTTTAACAAATAAATATGCCGAAGGATACCCCGGGAAACGTTATTACGGAGGCTGTGAAGTCGTTGATGAAGTTGAGAAATTGGCTATTGATCGCGCAAAGGCATTATTTGGAGCCGTGTACGTAAATGTACAACCGCATTCAGGAAGTCAGGCAAATACAGCTGTATTTGCTGCTTGTTTGAATCCTGGAGATAAAATTTTAGGATTTGATTTGTCTCATGGAGGACATTTAACTCATGGTTCACCAGTGAATTTTTCGGGAAAATTATTTGATCCTGTATTTTATGGTGTTACTGAAGCAGATGGTCTTATCGATTATGATGCAATGGAAGCCATTGCTATAAAGGAACAACCAAAACTAATCATTGCCGGAGCTTCTGCATATTCTCGTGATATGGACTTTGTACGCTTTAGAGCTATTGCAGATAAGGTAGGGGCAATTTTAATGGCTGATATTTCACATCCAGCAGGATTAATCGCTAAAGGTATTTTAAACGATCCTATACCACATTGTCATATTGTTACAACAACAACACATAAAACCTTAAGAGGTCCAAGAGGAGGAATAATAATGATGGGAGCGGATTTTGAGAATCCATTTGGAATTACCTTGAAATCGGGTAAGTTACGTATGATGTCTTCTTTATTGGATTCTGCTGTTTTCCCTGGAAATCAAGGTGGTCCATTAGAACATACTATTGCTGCTAAAGCGATTGCTTTTGGAGAAGCGCTTACGGATGAATTTTTACAATATATTTTACAAGTAAAAAAGAATGCTGATGCCATGGCACAGGCATTTGTAGCTAAAGGTTACGATATTATCTCTAAGGGTACAGATAACCATATGATGTTAATTGACTTGAGAAATAAGAACCTTACGGGTAAAGAAGCTGATTTGGCATTAGGTAAGGCTGATATTACGGTAAATAAAAATATGGTTCCTTTTGATGATAAATCGCCATTTGTAACTTCTGGAATTAGAATTGGAGTAGCGGCTGTTACGACACGAGGACTGAAAGAAGCAGATATGAATGCTGTCGTTGAACTTGTTGATCAAGTTATTAGTAATCATGAAGATGAAGCTATTTTAGAAACTGTTAAAGTAAAAGTAAATGAAATGATGGCCGGTAGACCATTATTCGCTTCAGAGAGTGTTGCAGTATAGTGTAATGCCTAAATAATAATATAAAAAAGCCTGCATTTGCAGGCTTTTTTATTTACAGGGTTTTGGAACTTCCTGAGAGGAATAGATTTGAGAGTTATTCTATTTTCTTAAACCAAAAGTTTCGAACACGACCATTGCTTACCCGAATGCCTTCCACCTTAGCTTGATCATTTCTTTTTATTTCAAGGATATCAATGGGCCAATCACCTTTAAAATAATCCTGAAATAATCTTTTCATCTTGATTTTTCCATGCCTTATATGATGCATATATACTTCGCTGCCCTCCACAGAAAGGGTGTAAGTTGTTTCAATTTCCTGACTGTAATATTTACCCTTATAATCAGACAATTCTTCGGCAATAGACTTGTCAATAGTATTTTGTAATTCAAATACTGTAGGTGATTCTCCCTCTACTAATACCCTCATTTGTTTAACATCAGATTTAGGTTCAAATATAACTGTGACATCAAGGCCAACATCAAGCATTTTAAAGCTATTCTTATGTGTTGGAACTAAAAGGCTTTCACTTGAATCTGATCTGAGGTATCTCAAAGTATCATTTTTTACATAAATTTTGCGTCCGTACTTTTCTTTAGTATTCCAATAAACACCTTCAAATGCGGTCATTTTTTTAGTAGAAAGTTTGATGAATTTCTTAGGTTTGGGCCTTAGTTTATGTTGTGTTTGAGTAGGTGTGTTTTTATCAACTGGAAAAATTAATTCGGCAATGTTATTGGCTTTCGTTAAGATATCGCTTCCTGTAAAATTGCTTAGGATTACTATATTGAGCTCATCTTCTGGATAGGCGCGCATAAATGATCTAAAACCACCAATGGCGCCTCCATGTTGGACTATTTTTTTTCCGAAATGCTTTTCTACTCTTAAGCCGAAGGCATAAAAATTATCGGTCCCATTGTTCAGAGGATCGATTGTCAAAATTTTAGCAAAAGCTGAGGCCCATTTTTTTTGTGGCAGACTAAAATTTTGCATCCATATTAAAAGATCATCGGTGGTGGAGTGCATATTTCCAGATCCGACATAATTCCAATATGCTATCTTTCTTTTGAATTCAGAATGACCACCGTAAGAAGTAGCGTTGTTGGGAACGACATTATTATATTCGTCTTCTACATAGGTATGATCCATCCCTAGTTTATCGAAGATTTGTGCTTTCATCCAAGATTTAAAATTTTCTCCGGTCACTTTTTCAATGATGTTAACAAGAAGCATATAACCAGTATTACAATATAAAAGTTCTTCACCAGGTTTGAAATTGAGTGCGTTTTGTTTAAAAATAATTCTATTGAGATCGGCATTAGATCTCATGTCATTAGTTCTCCAGCCGGCAAGAGATAGGAGGCCATGAATATCTCTTAGTCCGCTGGTATGGTGTAATAAATGTCGAATGCTAATGGTTTGCTCGAAGATTGGAAGTTCGGGAATATAGATTCTTATATCGTCATCAAATGACAATTTATTACGCTCATTGAGCAACACAATGCCCATTGCTGTAAATTGTTTTGAGAGAGAACCGATATTAAAAATGGTTTCTGTAGAATTGAGAACTTGATACTCTAAACTTGCTAAGCCATAAGCTTTTGAAAAAACCGTTCTGCCATCTTTCATTATAGCTACCGTTCCTCCTGGGTGCATGGGAGTATTCCAACCAATGAATAAGCTGTCTATATTTTGTAATTGTGTTTGACTTAGTTGGCCATAAGTATGACTCGTTAAAAGAAGTAATACAAATACTGTTAGACCATTAAATTTTGCATTCATAATTATAGATATTTTTTTATTGCAAATATCTATAGGGAAGTAAATTTCAGGACAAAATACAACCGCCAATAACCCGCCAATTGCCCGTCAACTATCCTAGTGTAGCTATATGATGCTGAAATTAAATGAGATATATAGTCTCTGGTTTTTATCAATTTCAACGGTATTCCTAAGGATAATAAATATATTGAGCAAGACTAATAATATTAAGAAAGCAATGATATAAGCCCTATCAATTAAAAACGAACTATTGATGTAAGAACCTAATATAAACGCCGCCACTATTATAATTGTCCATAAAATTTGTAGGCTTACAATTTGTTTTGTGAGCTGACCGAATTGTTTTTTTGTAAACATTATTATGAGTGGAAGCAAAATATTGATAGGAGGAAAGCAAACAAATAAAATGGAAGAGAGATTGATGAGTTTTATTAAAGAGTAATTAAGGTCTGCAGGCTTGTCATCCTTTTCGAGTAATTTGTTATCTTCTATATTCAAAGCCTCGGCTAGAACTTTAAGGGTATGTCCCTTTGGATTTGTTCCTGCCTCAATACGCTGAATGGTTCTTACAGAAACCCCCGATTTATGAGACAACTCCTCCTGAGTTAAATTTAACTGTTCTCTATAATATAGTAACTTTGACATTATTCGTGTAAGATTATTGGGTTTATTAGGGAATACTGAATCTAGATCTCAGTTAATCTTCATCAAATACAACACTTTGGTAAGCGCCTAAATCTGGAGTAGCTCCTCTAGTGGTATTTAAAATATCTGAGGATAAATTTCCGAAGATAATACCGAGATTATCTGCTGCAGATCCAATTGGAATATTCAATTTGTTATTCTGTGGGTCCAAAAACTCTGGATCAAGATTGAAAATCACATTGTCGTATAAGGCTGTATTGTTAAAATCATATTGATCTCCAGTAATATTTAGACTCGAAGCATCGAATTTGATAAGGCAGTTTGTGAACTTAAAATTAAAATCGTCCGAAAGATCTTCGTCCAAAATAAGCTCTGGATTGTCAGTGCCATAAATAATACAATTGGTAAAGTTTGCTGCTTCTAAGGGATTGGTAAAGCTGTTGTTATCTCGGTCTACTATAAAGTTATTGAGTAAAACTGCAGGAAACTGTCTGAAACTATGACTCCAGTAATTGACTAATGTGGAATGTACAAAATTATAAGAACCGCCATAAGTACCGGCAAAAGCCGATTGACCACTATTATTAATCACCACATTCTCGGCATATATAGAGGTCGCACGACCGAGAATCCCAAAATTACTGGAATTATATATTTGGCTATTGCTAATGTTTAATTTCGTGTTGTCATCTTGGTTTCCATCACTTATAATACCGACTGCGGCATTTTTAATGGTGGTATGATTAATTTCGTTTGCGACACTGCCTTCTAATAACCAAATGGTTTGCCATTGTCCAGGGACATTTTCAAAACTTGGTTCTAAACGGTCGCCTTCAAAGATTACCTCGCCCTCCAATACTTCCTGATCATTACTCGGGAGTCCGTTGATTTTTAAAGTCCCGCCATTGCTGACAATTAGCCCAGAATTGGCGTGAAAATGAACGCGAGCCCCAGCGTCTATCTTTAGGGTTTTATCCTTATTAACCCCCGCATAACCATATATTACATAGGGTTTTTCGTTTGTGAAATTCAGCTCTTCATCTGTTAAAAATCGACCTTGGATATTGGTTTCATCTTCTATACCATCACCGTCAATATCGAAAGTGAGGGTCTCAATAATCGTCTCTCCAGTACTATTATCAATATAGCGCTCAGGGTAGATAAAAACAGCATCTTTAACCAGAGACACGAGTTCGACTTTTTGCAAATCGGAGCCCGCATCAAATTCTATGGCATCCGTATATAAGAATTGTGTTTCTGAAGCCGCTAAAGCTTCAATGTCAATAGTGGTTTCAATAAAAATAAACATGCTATCTTTCGCCAGAAGCTCAACATTTTCAAATACTTTACCTGTCATAACCCCATCAGCGCTCATGCCGTCGACATTCAATCTAAACATGGAATTTTGTCCTTGTGCCAAGCCTAAGGTTGGAATAACGATATCTGTATTACTAGGATTGTATACTTTTAAGGTGTAGGTACTTGATCCAATATTGGTGAATACTGTGTCCAGATAAACAGTATCCTTAGAAAACTCAAGACTACCATTACTTGGCGAAAAATGGAAATCTTTACGACAAGAACTCCAAAACAATAATATGCAAACGCAAAGTAAATAGTATAGATTCTGCTTCATTTAATTAAATTTCTATAAAGAGTAAAAATATAACTTTTGAAACAATGATTTATTATGAATCTAACTTTTTAAATAAAGACTTTTTGGAGTTAATCCATTTTGTTAATGGAGATCATCAATTTGAAGGCAGAGCTAGCATTCATTAAGCTGTCCAAAAGGATTAGATTGTTCTTTTTAATTAGTAATTTTTTATCAATACCTCTAGCATCACAATAATCAAAAAATAGCCTGCGAAATTCTTCCGGTATTTTTAAATCTTGTTTTAAAAGTTTGGCGTTAAAAAAGGAATCATAGGAAAATAAGGAATCGAGTTCTTTGTAGGAGAGGGTTATTATGGGTGCTGCCTTTATACGAGATTTTTTACTTTTAAAAAGTTTGCCAATTAAGGATGCTATTTTTATAATATCTATATTACTTCTTGGCACAGCCCCATATAAATAAGGATGATGTTTTATATCTTCTTTTATTTGAGCATGAAAATTGGATTCGTATGCTATGACATCAAACGGTTTAATTTCTTTTTCATTCTTGAGTAGAACTTCATCTAATTGGTTCACTTTTTCTTTTAATTCAATAACGAATACAGTTTTGAAATGAGCTTCTGATAGTTTAAAAGTTTGACTTATATAAAAGATTGAAGCGATTAGAATGCTATCATTTATCTTGGCGTTTATTATGAAATCCCCATCCTTATCTGTTAATGTGTTTTCATTTGTTGTAATATTAAGAATTCGAATATCCTTTAAAGTCGTATTGTGATTGTAAACCTTTCCTGTAATGCTTTGTGAAAGCACAGTAAAAGGGAATAGAAATATGATAACTACTTTGATATTTAGCACTACTCCTAATCATTGATGGTTGATACCTCAAGTAACGAATTATTAGGATAAGGATGTCATTCTTTGTGAGACTTTAACAGGTGTTTAATCAACTCTTAACAAAAAGATTTAAAATGTTCTCAGGAATTCTTGTCGGTCGATTGTTTTGCTTGTTTAATAAACAAAAATTAATTTCAGATTTAACCAGGAGCTTCTTGCTTGTAGCATTATAAATTTCCACAATACGCAGTGATGTTACGCCTTCAGAAAGGGATACATAAGTTTTTAATTTTAAAACATCGTTTAAAAAGGCGGCCCCTTTATACTGGATACAATGTTTAATGACCACCCAAATATAATCGCGTAGCATTTCTGGAGAAGCACATTGATACCAATGCTCCTTAGCGATGTCATTAACCCATTGCACATAGCATACGTTGTTGACATGATTGAGCTCATCTAAATCATCAGGACTTACGGTTATTTGTTTTTCGTAGGTATGCATTTCCTCAGTTTATAAGTAGTGTATGAATTTATTATTCAACAATCTCGACTTCAAATAGTTTGTTCCAATGTTTTCCTGTGACAAAAAGAGTATTTGTGTCTGGATTAAATGCGATCCCATTTAGTACATTATTTAAGGGATCCCAATTTTGCTGCTTGGTGATTTTATTAATTAAGGAAGAAAAATCAATCACTCCCTCAATGGCTCCGTTTTTAGGATTGATAATGGCAACACCATTTTTTTGATATCGGTTAGAGTAAATTTTCCCGTTTACCCATTCTAACTCATTTAAATTAGGAATTTTCCCTTTGTTGGTATAGGCTTGAATAAAATCGTTTTCTACCAATGTTTCTGGGTTGAGAATCCAAATTTTTTCGGTCCCATCGGTTTTATAAATGACAGCATCGTCATTACAAAGTCCCCAGCCTTCTTTAGATTTTCCATATGTAAAGCTGCCTTTCTTTTCGAAGGTATTGACATCGTATACAAATCCGATATCATTTTGCCAGGTAAGTTGATAGATCTTATCATTTAATATGGTGATACCTTCTCCAAAATATTCCTTAGGGAGGTCAATGTTTTTTAAGACTTCTCCCGTTTTATAATTTACTTTTCTGAGTTTAGATTTTCCACGTTGCCCAGTACCTTCATAAAGTTCGCCATTATAGAATTCGAGACCTTGGGTATACGATGTAATATCGTGTGGATATTCATTGATTACCTTAAAGTTGAAAATTTTAGGAGAGACACTATTAAGTATAATAATATTCAAAGCTGTATTTTGAGACTGTCCATTATAATAAACAGTAGCTTTAATACTTTGTTTTCCGAGTTTGATTTCAGTTAAGTCAAGAGTTTCTGAAATCTTTTTCCCATTTAATACATAAGTCACAGAATCAATTTTGTGATTTTTAGTATTGCTAATAGACAGCGTTAAGGTTTTAGCATTAGAAATTGTATTCTTTTTGGCATTGGACTGAATAGAAAAGTCTTTCTTTTTTTGTTCAGAATTGCTTCCACATGAGATTATGCTAATGGCTAAAATCATGATTGTAAGAAACTTAATAGGGTGCATAGCAGTATTATTTTTCAGGCAAGTTATTTATTTAAATTCAGTTAAAAAAATCATTGTGAAACTATTAAAAGGTTGTATCTTTGCACCCGGCAAGTCCTACACAACCAGCTCCTGTTGAATCCTCCAGGGCGGGAACGCAGCAAAGGTAAATGGTCGTAGCGGTGTGATGTAGGTAGCTTGCCTTTTTTTGTGCGTTAAATTTAAATCTTGAAAGCTATGGCGAATCAAGATTTTTTGGTTTAATGTATTACCACGAATGTGGAAATCTCATAATTTATATTGTATTTTGGCGCTTTATTATTGTAATTTCTTTTTTTATGTCTAAAGTTGTTTTAATAACAGGTGGTTCTTCTGGAATAGGAAAATCTGTAGGAGAATATTTAACCAGAAAGGGTTTTAAAGTTTATGGAACGAGCCGAAATCCAGAAAAGTACAAAGACAGCAAGTTTACAATACTTCAATTAGTTGTTAACGATACCACTACGATTAAGCAAGCTATTGAAACAGTTATAACTACTGAAGGAAGGCTTGACATTCTTATTAATAATGCCGGGGCTGGTATAACAGGGCC
>Ga0105356_10000835_pt1 | contig 30103 bp, 27 predicted proteins | sample GOMGulsemesocosm_3_FD_83502 | JGI IMG/M metagenome (GOLD analysis project Ga0105356, IMG submission 83502) | Methane-oxidizing microbial communities from mesocosms in the Gulf of Mexico - GOM9D Gulf of Mexico | ecosystem: Environmental > Aquatic > Marine > Cold seeps | place: Gulf of Mexico...
GCATTTTTCAGCATTGGCATAACTCCTGCACTTACTTAACTAGAAATTTTAAATATTAATTTGTTACGATAAAGATAAAAGGGAATGATGATGAAATTCAATATTAAAATACCAATGATGTTAGGCATGTTAGTTGCGGGCGCAGCAAATGCAGCCATTATCACTGATGGTAATGTTAGCCTTGGCGTTGATGATTATGGTCAACTAAATGTTTCTGGTGGTGTTGCTGATGTAAATGGTGAAACTGACGTTGGTGTTCGTTGGTTAGATGCTGGTCTTCAATATGAATCAACCTCACAGGGTTGTTTATGTGAAGGTTGGGGAGTTTCAGGTAATGGAATAACAGGTTCAGCAAACAATGATGATGGCGGAGCATCTGGCTTATCATTAATTAGTTTTGGATCCACTGCAACTACTGCAACATCTGTGGTTAATATGCAAGATGATTTAACCATTACTCATGATTTTGCTTTATCTGCATCAGATAATTTATACCGTGTATCAGTAACGATTGAAAACACTTCAGGTATTGATATTGCTGATTTATTATATCGTCGTACTATGGATTGGGATACAGCACCAACACCATTCTCTGAATTTGTTACTATTGGTGGCACGGCTGCAGCAACCGCTGTAATTGGTGCAACTAGTAATGGTTTTTGTAGCTCAAATCCTTTAGCTTCTTGCTCAGGTACATACACAGGAGATTTTGTTGCAGCTGGCCCTGCAGATCATGGTGCAAATTTTGATTTTAACTTTGGCGCATTAGCTGCTGGTGAAAGTTATAGCTTTGATATTTTCTACGGTGGTGCTGCCAACAAACGTGATGCTTTTGCTGCATTAGGTGCCGTAGGTGCTGAAGTTTATTCATTAGGTTGGTCTGGTACCGATGCTGACCAAGATGGTTTTGAAGATGTAGTTGAAGGTAGAATTACTCCTACTTATATCTTTGGTTTCTCAGGAGTTGGTGGTGTAAAACTTCCTCCTACTGATGTACCAGAGCCAGCTTCAATTGCTATGTTCGGTTTAGCATTAATGGGATTAGCAAGTCGTCGCAAGTTTTCTAAATAAGCAATTAAAGTAACTAAGGTAAGTAACCTAAATAAATTACCCCAATAATTTATGGTGAAACACTTAACATACGTTATGTAAGTATGTTAAAAAAGAGACACAGCTTGTGTCTCTTTTTTTTATGACAATAAATAAAGTAAACACAGTAAACTAAAAAACAAACTCAATCGAAGCTAAATCAATACTAAAGCCAATACAATGACTTAAATTTTAAGGACAAGATAATATGATCAATAAATCTATGCTTTTTATTTTATTAACCAGTCTTACCAGCTTATTTTCAGCAAGCTCTGCTGCCGTTGAACAAAAACTTTATGATGATTGGGCGTTAAACTGTCAACAATCTTGTTATATCTACCAAGGCATGCAGTCAAAAAGCCAAAATACAATTTTCTCACTTCAAGTATCAAAAGTGAGTGATAACACAATGGCGATGCAGTTAAACTTTCCGTTAGGCATATATATTCCAGCAGGAATAGGCATTGCTGTTGGTGATTTTAAAAAGAACATTCCATTAACCACCTGTTTGCCAAAAGGCTGTCATGCACTTGTAGTGCTAAATGATGAAATACAAAAACAATTAAAAGCGAACAACAAAATTAATGTACGTTTTTTTACTGCGCAGAGTCAGGAAAAAGAAATCAGCTTCTCTTTAAAAGGTTTTCAAGACGCATTTAATGCGATGAAGAATAGATAGTTCGCTTTTATTTTAAGGTAAAATATTGTCATTCATCCATATATCGCCGTTATTTGCCATCTGTGGCACCACGGCATTGCTTACATGGATGTAAGTACTTATGTTTAGTCTGGAACATAAAACATGATGAATCATCACTGAAAATAAAGCTCACAACAGATAACTGTTGTGAGCTTTTTTAATAGCTTAAACTTAATTACAGATTACTGCGCTAAGCTTTACTTTTCAAAGTAAAAATCAGCTCGTTTATTATCATAATTTCCTACTTCATTCATAGTGTCACTTTGATATAAGCGACCATTCACCATGGTATATTCCACTTTATCAGTTAAGCGAATATCTTGAGTTACATCGCCATCAACCACTAATATATCTGCGAGTTTACCCACTTTAAGTGAACCAATGGAGCCAGCTAAGCCTAATGTTTGAGCTGGTGAAATAGTTGCTGTACGCAAAGCATTTAATGGTGTCATACCGCCTTGTGCCATCATCCACATTTCCCAATGCATCGCTAACCCTTCTCGTTGACCATGACCACCAGCATTTACCTTTATACCTAAGTCTTGTAACTCTTTAGCAACTTTAGCAATATTAACATGATTATAATGGTTGTGTGGTGCAGTGGTTCTGCGCATAGATCTTGGCTCAAGCACTTCACTTGGTACATATTTACTTAAACGTGGATGAGTCCAAACATCAGTTTTATCATACCAATAGTTTTCTCCCCATATACCGCCATAAGCCACGACCAATGTTGGCGTATATGCCATATCAGATTGTGACCATAACTGTTTAATATCATCATAAACATTAGCCGCAGGAATTGAATGCTCTAGCGTAGTATGGCCATCAACAATCATAGTTAAATTATGCTGAAGTAATGAACCACCTTCAGGCACCACCATCATTTTTGCTTCACGTGCCGCTTGAACAAATTGCTGACGCTGATTTCGACGTGGCTGATTGTAGCTTTTTACACTGATTGCACCGGCTTTTTGCAGACGTTCAATATGAAATTTTGCATCATCAAGTTTATCAACATGTGCAGTACCGCCAGCCCACTTAGCGCCGTATAAAATGGTTCCTGTAGAGAATAAACGTGGTGCAACAATTTGACCTGATTTTTGCATTTCACTAGCGGCAAAGAACTCACTGGTATCATTTGATGGATCGTGAATAGTAGTAACACCTAAAGCCAAACCAGCATAATTCTTCCAATTTTGCTGAGGAATAATTTCATTACTTGCTTGAGAGCCATGAGCATGAGCATCAACTAACCCAGGCATAACAGTTTTACCTGTAGTATCGATCACCTTAGCGTCACTTGGAATATTAACTGCACCCTGCTTGCCGACAGCAATAATTTTATTGCCTTCAACCACGACCACACCGTTTTCAATCACTTGCTGATCTTCCATGGTGATAACCATACCACCCACAAAAGCAACTTTACCTGAAGGTTTATCCATCTTCTTTTGATAACTTAAAGAAGTAGTAACCACTTGAGTTGATTGTTCCTTCTCTACTTTGCTGTCGCCTTCATTACCTTGCTTATCCGTTAATTCAAACAAGCCAACGACTGAAGCTTGATATAAGTCGCTACCTAAACTCCAGTAAAGCTCATTAGACTTACCGTTCCAATTCAAGCCTTCACCAGCACGCACTGATAGTTTTTCAACAGGTAAGTTATTCGCTTTAGGTCCAGTATCAATTACCGCACCTCGCTCAACGAATGGTGTAACAAAAACATTAAAACGTTCAGCAAATGCAAGATACTCTCCATCTGGCGATACTCGATATTCTGTAGCAAATTTACCTTGATAAAGTTTTTTCTCATGCTGCCCATCTAAATCGATACGCACTAGCTGAGTTTTTTCTCCGCCTCGAGTTAAGTAGATACGATCAGAACGGTCTCCAAAATGTGGCATTGATCCATACTTAGTCACTAAACTCGCTTTGCCTCCTTTACTCGAAACAGTATAAACTCCAGAATTTAAGCCCCACACAGGATCTAAAATTGAACCTCCTGATACTTTCCGGTAAACAACTTTCTTACCGTCAGGAGAAAAGCTTGGCTCAATGTATTTTCCTGGCTCAGAGCTGATGGTTTTACCTTTACCTCCTCGAGTAGAAACTACCTTGATTTGTCCCTGCTTTTTATCATTCCACGTCACGTAAACAATTTTTTTACCGTCACGAGAAAAACTAGGGTTTAGTTCAAAATGTGATTTTTGTTTGGTTAAGCGCTTTGCTTTCCCTTTGGTTTTACCATTAGCAATGCTGCGCACATAAATATGCCCCATTGACTCATAAACCACTTTTTTGCCATCTGGCGATATTTCAACATCACGCAACATTTTTACGTCAAAGTTATCTTGATCAAGATCATGTTGAAAACGCAACGCAGTTTGAATTTTTTTAGTGGTTTTTACGTGGAATGGAATAACCTTTGACTTTTTACTATCAAGTGACAAGTGGTTAATTTTACCTCCCGCCCAAAAAACAATGCCTTTGTTATCAGGTGTCCAAGCCATGGTAGGATATACGCCATGGATAGCCCACGTTTCCTGCATATCACGATCTAAACCTTGATGAACTAAGGTCTGCTTACCGCTTTCAAGGTCGTATAAGTATAAGTTTGAACTGAAATCATCACGACTAATAAAGGCTAAATGCTTACCATCAGGAGATGGAGTAGGACGAATAGCTCCGCCTTTTCCCGAAATAATAGTTTTAATCTCACCCGTTTCCAGCTCAAGGCGTTTTATTTTATAAATGCCTTTAACTGAGTCTTTACTGTAATGAAAAGTTTTGCCCGGTGTGGCATCTTGCGAAAAATAAACAAACTTACCATCGGGAGAATAAGCTGGTTCGCCTAAATCTTTTTGCTCATTTGGGCGTTTGGTTAGCATCACGCCATTACCGCCCGTTTTATGATATAGCCAAACTTCACCAGCACCAAGCGAGCGTGAACCAGTAAAATGTTTACGCCCAACAATATAGTTACCATCTGGTGACCAGGCAGGACTGTTTAATAAGCGAAACGTTTCTGAGCTCACCGCTTTACCGTTTGAACCGTCAGCATTCATAACCCATAAATTATCGCCGCCGTTTTCATCTGAAGTGAAAGCGATATGTTTACCATCGGGGCTAAACTTAGGTTGCATTTGCCAAGCAATATCAGTCATTAAGGCTGTTGCTTCGCCACCTTTCATTGGAAGAGTATAAATATCACCTAATAAATCAAATACAAGGGTTTTACCATCAGGGCTAACATCAATATTCATCCAAGTGCCTTGATTAACATCGATATTAGCGTCGATGAACTCACCTTGAGGCTCATTCACTGACCATTTTTTTTCTTCACTTTTTTTACTTTCTTCTGCATAAACAGAAGTAGTCGTTACCAGTGACAATGTTAACGATGCCGCCAGCACTGTCAGCTTGAGGTTTTTATATGACATACTTATTTACCTATTGAAAGTTACCTAATGAGATAATTATTATTTTTTGATTGTATACAATACAACAAGAATGCGTAAAGGGGGAAGAGTTGCAACGTTCAACGGCTTATTTATTTCGATAAACCGTTTAAAAAGAGTAAGTACAGAATAAAATTGAGGTAATGCTAGTGATGATAACCCCAACGCGGCATTATCGATTGGTCAATACCTAAATGGTCAAGCATTCTCCCTACCATAAAATCAATCAAATCATTAATCGATTCAGGCTGATGATAAAATCCAGGCGCTGCTGGCATAATAGTGACGCCCATTTGCGATAACGTCAGCATATTTTGTAAATGTATAGTTGAAAAAGGCGTTTCTCTTGGCACTAAAATGAGTTGGCCTCGCTCTTTGATCACCACATCAGCTGCGCGCTCAATTAAATTGTCACTCATCCCTTGACTAATCGCCGCCAACGTACCAGTTGAACATGGACAAACTACCATTTTTTTAGGGGCTGCTGAGCCAGAAGCTACTGGTGAAAACCATTGCTCTTTACCAAATACTGTTATTTGCTCCGGTTTAGCATGATATTTTTCAGTTAATAATTGGCTAGCTGCATCAGGAGAGCTTGGTAGCTTCAAGCCAACTTCAGTATCAAAAACAACACGAGCCGCGGTTGAGCATAATAGATATACTTGAATATCAGCAGCCACTAAGCATTCTAATAAACGCAATGCATAGGCAGAGCCGGAAGCTCCGGTAATTGCCAAGGTGATTTTTTCGTTAAATTTTCCCATCTTTTTCATCTCTACCATACGTTTTGCCATTGAGTAGGCCGTTATTTTGTTACTAATGCCGCCAGCAGTTTATCATGAATGCCACCAAAACCACCGTTGCTCATTACTACAATTGTATCGCCCGCTTGCGCCGTGGAAATAATACTATCGATAAAGCTTTCTAATTCATTGCCAACAATACAAGGTTGACGACAGTCGTTAATTAAATCATCAACGGACCACTGCACTTGCTCTCCTTGAAAGACAAATACCTTGTCGGCATCATTAAGAGAATGAGCGAGAGTATTTTTGTGTACACCCGATTTCATGGTATTCGATCTCGGTTCAAGTACAGCAATGATGCGATTATTATTCTCTGTACTTTTGCCAACATTTGCTCGCACGCCAGCTAATGTTTTAGCTATCGCTGTTGGGTGATGAGCAAAGTCATCAAAAACACGTATACCACTTACTTCACCACGTAATTCTAACCGTCGTTTGGTATTAATGAACTCAGACAACGCATCAATAGCTACATGGCTTGGCACGCCCGCATGACGAGCGGCAGCTATCGCCATTAGGCCGTTATCAATATTAAAATCACCAATTAAATCCCACTTTACCGTACCTTGTGCTTTGCCTTTAAAACGGACAATAAACTCACTGCCATCAGCTATTAACTTTTCAGCATACCAGCCATGATCAGATTCAATCTCATCTACACTAAATTCTGTTGGCGTCCAACACCCCTGTGCTATGGTGTCAGTGATTGCTCGCTCACCTTTTGGCGAAAGGATTAAACCATTACTGGGAACCATACGAATTAAATGATGAAATTGACGCTGAATATCTGAAAGGTTATTGAAAATATCAGCATGGTCAAACTCAAGGTTATTGATCACTAATGTACGTGGTCGATAATGAACAAATTTAGATCGCTTATCGAAAAAGGCCGTATCGTATTCATCTGCTTCAATAACAAAAAACGGTGCATCGCCTAAACGAGCAGAACAATCAAAATTTTGTGGTACTCCACCAATAAGAAAACCCGGCTTCATATGGGCGTATTCTAAAATCCAAGTAAGCATTGAACTAGTTGTCGTTTTACCATGTGTGCCTGAAACTGCTAGTACCCAACGGTCTTTGAGCACATTTTCAAGTAACCATTGCGGTCCTGAAATATAAGCAATATTACGGTCCAGTACATATTCCACCATAGAGTTACCGCGCGACATTGCATTGCCCACAATCACCAAATCGGGCTCATCAATTAAATGCTCAGTTAAGTAACCTTGCTTGAGTTCAATACCAAGCTCTTCAAGTTGCGTACTCATTGGCGGATAAACATTAGCATCACAACCTGAAACACGATGACCCAGTTGTTTGGCAATTGCCGCAATACCGCCCATAAATGTTCCACAAATACCTAAAATATGAATATGCATACTCTATCCAAGAATTAACTTTTACTAATGATATAATTGCTGACAATATACCTGAACCATTATTAAAATGGCACAGTTAACAAAGAATTAAACGGATAACTTTATCCGTCAACAAGGAGTTTTCTTGAACACTGCAACTTTATCATCTATTAATATCTATCCAATCAAATCAACTGCAGGTATTGCACTTTCAAACAGTTGGGTTGATGATTTTGGTCTAAGTTTTGATCGTCGTTTTGTTATTACCAACTTAGAAGGTCGATTTATGACCGCGCGCACAGAGCCACGTTTATGTTTAATTCAAGCGAGTTTAACCGCTACAGGCATGATACTCACTGCACCAGACATGCCATTACTTGAGATTAAATATCAAAACTTTAGTCACGACTATAAAAAGATTACCGTCTGGAAAGATGAAATCAATAGTCAATATTGTGATAAAAACTATGATCAGTGGTTTAGCCAATACTTGGGCAAGCATTGTCAGCTGCACTTTTTTGGGGAGCAATCAAACAGACAAGTAAAAAACTCAAAGAATGAAGTCGGTTTTGCTGATGGTTATCCATTAATGGTTATTTCTCAAGCATCATTAGACGAATTAAATACTCGCTTAGTTGATCATCATGTCACCATGGCACAATTTAGACCTAACTTAGTAATTAACAATACCTCCGCTTTTGCAGAAGATACTTGGCTACACATTCGCATTGGTGAAGTTGAATTTGAAGTTGTTAAGCCATGTTCTCGCTGTATTTTTACTACTGTTGATCCCAGAAGCGCAATCAAACATGATAAGCGTGAACCGTTAGCAACATTGAAGAGCTACCGACAGGTTCCTAGAGGGGAAATAATGTTTGGTCAGAATTTAATTCCCCTGAATAAAGGTCAGATAAAACAAGGTGATGAATTGATAGTATTAAAAACCCAAGCTGTAATGCAATTTAAATAAGTTTAAAAGAATTCTAATTATTAGGGCTGATAGCATATGAAACTAAATTGCGATTTAGGTGAATTAATACATGAAAATGACGCTTTGATCATGCCTTATATTGATCAAGCTAATATTGCCTGTGGCTTTCATGCTTCAGATCCAAAAAACATGGCAAAAACAATTAAACTTGCTTGTCAGCATCATGTTGAAATTGGTGCTCATCCAAGTTACCCAGATAAAGAGAATTTTGGCAGGCTATCCATGAATTTTGATTCAAATGAATTGATCGCCATCATTCAATATCAAGTAGGGGCTCTGCAAAGTTTATGCATGAATGAAAATACTCAGGTGAGTTATGTTAAACCTCATGGTGCACTTTATAACGATATGATGGCAGATTTGGCTATTTTTACCATTGTTTGCCAAGCTATTAGCCTCTCTCCACAACCACTGTCACATAAAATGTCATTAATGATGCAAGCTTTACCCGATCAACAAGCCTTTATCGACATTGCGCAGCAGTGGCAAGTGCCATTAATTTTTGAAGCTTTTGCCGACCGAGCCTATCAAGACAATGGCTTGTTAGTGTCAAGGCAACAACAAAATGCTGTTTTACATGATGAGAAAGTGGTGGTTAAACGCATTGCTCACTTAACTAAGCATCAACAACTGTTGAGCATTAACGATAAAAAGCTGCAACTTAACGTAAATAGTGTTTGTGTACATGGTGATAATTCTGTCGCCATTAAATTGATAAAAGCGCTTAGAGTAGAGCTAGATGCTTGATACTCTCTCCTTAGATGAAAGCAGAAAAGTCAGCATTAATGCAACCAGCGAAAATACTTTGTTATTAACTTGGCCAGAAAAAATTTGTCCTAAGCAACATCACGTTATTATCAACTATGAGCAACTAATTAAAGATACACTAGCTCATTTAGTCCTAGAAACCATTGCCTCATATAACAGTTTAATGATCTACTACCGTTTTGATTTAATGTCATCGGCTGACTTTAAAATTAAAATAAATAAAACTTTAAATTCTTTTTTAGAGAGCTCTTCAACTCAATCAATCAAAAATACACTCCCTACTGCAGTTATCGACATCCCAGTTTATTATGGCCTAGAAGCTGGTTGGGATTTATCATTAGTCAGTGAAAGAACAGGTCTGTCTGTTTCTCAAATTATTGAACAACATAGCGCTACTACTTATCATGCTTACGCGTTAGGTTTTACTCCTGGTTTTTGTTATTTAGCCAGCTTAAAACCTTGTTTACACCTACCACGACGAGATACGCCTCGACTCGCCATTCCTCAAGGCGCTGTAGCTATAGCCGAACAACAAACCGCAGTTTATCCAACCGACAGCCCTGCGGGTTGGCATATAATCGGTCAAACGCCTAAAACAATGTATCAAATAGAAAATCAAACTTTTCAAGCAACAATATCGGTTGGGCAACAAGTAAGGTTTTCACCAATATCATTAGCCGAGTTTCATCAGCTTGGCGGAGCCTTAATTAAGGAAAAACAATGAGTGCTCATTTAACGATAACGAAACTTAATGGCTTGTGCTCTATTCAAGATTTAGGTCGAGTGAACAGTCAACATTTAGGTTTTAGTGCTAGTGGTGCTAGTGACGAATATAGCTTTTTATTTGCCAATAAATTACTCAATAATGATAATAACTGTGCCGCACTTGAAATCACTTTAGGGCAGATAACATTACAAGCCAGCACTGCATGCACTATTGCTTTAACTGGCGCTGATTGTCAGGCAAGCATTAATGACCAAGCAATAAAGAATTGGCAAACATATCAACTTAATGAAGGAGATATTCTGCACTTAAATTGCCCTACTCATCATCTTCATAGTTATCTCGCTATATCAGGTGGTTTCTCCACTACTCCCTGGCTTAACAGCCAAAGCCAAACCTATACCGAACTTTCTCTTGGTTTTAGTGGCAATCAACTCAAAACCAAGGATAAAATTCCTTTCGATAATCATTGTATTAATAAAGATATAAATCAAAATACACAGAAGATAACTTACCAACAAGCATCGCTAAATTCTAACCGTTTAATTCCTAACAACTTCCTCCCTAACAAAGATAAACCGTTAACACTACGTTTTATAGCCAGTGAACTATTTAACTCGCTCACTAATACAGCTCAACAAAGTTTCATTAATAATGATTATCAAATAGCTCCCCAAAGCAATCGCATGGGTTACCGCTTAACCAGTAAAGCAACACTGGCAATTAGTCACGAAAAAAACCTCTCGAAACCAGTTAACTTTGGTGCCATTCAGTGCCCAAATGATGGTCAACCGATTGTATTAATGAAAGAGCGACAAACGATCGGCGGTTATCCAGTAATGGGTACGGTAATACAAGTTGATTTATTTAGGTTAAGTCAAAAAAGATCAGGTGAACAAGTCAACTTTCTTCCTGTCAACATCGAACAAGCTCAAGCGCAACTATCAGCATTTTATCAAAAATTTCCAAGCAACCTTTTTTCTTGATAATCAACTAATCTCTCTTCTAGCGCATAATACACCTCAATGTAAGTAGTCTTTGATTTAAATCAACTTTGTAAACGACTACTGGAACTAATTTGCAAAATTTGACTGAAATCAATTCTCTCTTCTACTATTAGGTTCATCATTGCGTCAACACTAAAAACAGTAAGTACTCAACACATAAGAGAGCCTGTTGAACTTTTATTTTAGTTTCTGTTATAGGCTTAATATGTATTAGAAGTACCCATTAAAATTAGGAAATATCTATGAATACTAATGCGAAAAAATTCACTCTTTCTTTACTAAGTTCAGCATTATTAATGACTTCTGCTTTCACTGCGAATGCTACTGATAATGCCGCATCTGTACTAACAGATGGCAAACTAACAGCAAACTTTAACTTACGTTATGAGTCTGTTGAGCAAGATAACTCGGCAAAAGACGCCGACGCACTCACTTTACGTACACGCTTGAACTATACAACAGGCATTTTTAATGGCTTTTCTGCTGCAGTTGAACTTGAAAACTCAGTGGCGCTTATGGATGATTATAAAGATGCAATAGGGAACGGTAATGAATATTCAGTCATTGCCGATCCAGATCACACTGAACTTGACCAAGCTTATATTGCTTATAAAAATGGAAAATTGTCAGGTAAAATTGGTCGACAGGTTATCACTATGGATAATCATCGTTTTGTTGGCCATGTTGGCTGGCGTCAAGATAGACAAACATTTGATGCGTTAACATTAGGATATCAATTAAGTGAAGCGACAAAAGTATCTTATGCTTACTTATCAAAACGCAATCGTATCTTCTCTGATGAGAAAGACGTTGACTCACAAGATCACCTATTAAATATTTCTCACAAGTTAGCTGCGGGTAAACTAACAGGTTATGCTTATTTGTTAGAAGAAGATAAAACTGGCGGCGCAGAGATTAATACTTTTGGTGTTCGCTATGCAGGCTCAACCAAATTAAGCGGAAATAAAGTTACTTATTCTGCAGAGTTCGCACAACAAGATAATGATACAGCTGATAAGTCAGCAAGTTATTTAGCATTAGAAGCTGGTACTAAGCTAGCAGGATTAAATTTTAAAGCAGGTTACGAGTTATTAGGCTCTGATAACGGCGACTACGGCTTTGCAACACCATTAGCTACATTGCATAAATTCAATGGCTGGGCTGATCAATTCTTAGGCACTCCTAAAGAAGGTTTACAAGATATCTATGTATCTGTTGGCGGTAAATTAGCAGGTGGTTCATGGACCGTAATTGCTCACGACTTCTCTGCAGATGATTCATCAGATACCGTTGATGATCTCGGCTCTGAAATTGATGCTGTCTACGCAAAAGCTATCAATAAAACATTTAAAGTAGGCCTCAAATATGCTGCATACAATGCTGGCGATGTAAAAGTTGATGCTGATAAAGTTTGGGTATGGTTAGAAGCAAAATTCTAAAGAAGCTTTAGTACCAGCTATTTAGAATACAAACCATAATAAAGCCGACTTAATTGTCGGCTTACTAATTTTAGTCTCCACTTAATTATTTAATAAACAATCAATAAAAATACACAGCATTGATATTTATCTATTTTCCTACTTGAGCTTTCTAGTCATAACTCTCTTCAAAATACATTTAGGCTCAGGTTTTTGTCTAATAAATTTTTAACCTCAATTTTGTAATTCACAATCATAACAAGCCTGACTTCAGCGATTTATAATCCGAGAGAAAGTGTGAACAAATTTTTATTTTTTCCACGTTGTGTCAACCAAGTATGTCCTCGCTCGTTATAACCATAGATAACAGCTAACCAGTTAGAGGTTCAAAATGGCTAATAATGAGAAGAAAACGAGTAAATTCTTAATAGTTGGTGGATTGCTTTTCACTACATTTTTCATGGCATCTTTATATGCTCAGGAAGGACCAAGAGGTCGAGGACAAAATGGCGGCGGCTCTGGCAATGGAGGGCAAGGAGGCCAGGTTGAAAATTCTAACGATAATTTAGAAAACGCTCAAGAAAACCTTCAAGCGTTAATTACAGAGCGAGAACTAGCACCAGCTGATAGCCAAAATTTAAATTTACCCAATATTAGCGATCCTAAAGCACAATTAGGTAAACAATTGTTTTTCTCTAAAAATTTAGGTGGTGAACAAAGTGCGGCTTGTGCTAGTTGTCATCATCCAATGCTGGGAGGTGGTGATAATTTATCATTACCTGTAGGTGTAGCAGCCGTAAATGAACTTGAACAAAGTAGCCATGACTTATTAGGGTTGGGCCGACTCAATGGCAATGCTATTAATAATCTTCCTAGTGTGCCGCGAAATTCACCAACTATATTTAATCTTGGTTTTAATACCCGAGGATTTTTTTGGGATAGTCGTGTAGAAATTAGACGTGGTGGGGCTATCTTAACTCCTGACTCACCTGTGGATGAACAAGGCAGGCGACTTAGGGATCCTAATCTACCTCAAGGTACTACATTAGCTGCTGCTCAAGCAAGATTCCCAGTAACATCTCCAGATGAAATGCGCGGGCAATTTATTCCTGAAGGAAATAATCAAGCTCTTCGCTCTTCACTAACTACCCGATTTAATAATACTGATAATGCCTTCCCTAGTGACTGGCCAAGCTTGTTTGCACAAGCCTTTGGAGATGATGAAGTTACTTTTGATAGAATTTCGGACGCTATCGGTGAATATGAACGTTCGATGGTTTTTATTAATAACCCATGGAAAGATTATCTCGATGGCGATGATAATGCGTTAACTCAAGAACAAAAAGCGGGTGCATTATTATTTTTTAGAGCTCGACAAGAAGGCGGAGCTGGCTGCGCCGGCTGTCATCGAGGCCCTACCCTTTCAAGCGATAGACATCACTTAGTTGCCTACCCACAATTTGGACCAGGGAAAGGTAATGATAGTGGTAGCAATACCAGTAATGATTTTGGTCGTGAAAATGTTAATAACAATGAGGAGGAACGTTACCATTTTCGAGCTCCAACATTACTAAACATAGCTGTAACTGCGCCATATGGTCATACAGGAGCATATCAAACATTAGAGGAAGTGATTAGTCATTATAATAACCCAGAAGATGCAATAAATAGACTATTTCTAGCTCGGGATGGTATTGCACTAAACGATGATAATGCCCCTTTCTGTCAATTACCTCAAATACAAGAGTTGATGCAAATAAACAATCAAAGTTGTCAAAGCTTATATCCTGATGCGTATGAAAACTCTATGGCTATTGTTGACCATCTACAGCAAGCTAGAGATGGCGAAGTTGAAGCGCGCTCTCCATTAAGAAGGAGACGAAATTTATCGCCAACTCAGATCAGTCATCTAGCAAGCTTTATGCAAGCACTTACTGACCCATGTGTTGTTAACAGAGAATGTTTAGCGCCATGGATTGTAGAAGATAGTGAAAGAGCGGGTTACCCTGATTCCATGCCTTTAGTTGCCCATGACAAAAATGGCAGTAGTTTATAAAAGTAGTTTACAAATTATAATGCACCGAATCGAAAGTAACGAACGTTAACCATTCATACTCAATCATTCCATGGATTTTACTAGGTCTGTTGAACTTTAAACTCAACAGATTCTACTTTTTGATATGAATACAGTTTGATCGCTACTGCCACAATAAAGACAAAATTAGGCACCTATTTATCGTAGCAAATAGTCCGTTCTACCACCAAATCAGTCGTTCATAATCCAATTATTAATGGGCACATTGTACGCGTAGAAGACATAAATACTTCCGGAATGTAAACGTCAACTTTTTATAAAGCTACCTATAAGACAAATTTGAAGAATAACTAAAAGTGTCTATCCTTATTCTATAAATATTAAAAATTTATAGATGGTTAATGGAAATTTAAGTTTTGAATATGATCTTTAAAAGCTCAAAAGCTCTTACTGGGTTTGGTTTGTGGTTTATATTATTAATTTTTATTTTCTATATTCCTTTTATGCCTCTGGCGCTAGACAAAGAATTAAATGTTTCATTTTTGGATCAATACGGCAATGAGAACGCTCTTGTATTTTTTGGTTTTCGTGGTTGTAGTGATATTTGCCCAATGACTCTATCTATACTCAGGCAGTTAATTGATTCACAACAAAATACATCTCAGTGGCCACAAGTTATTTTTGTCGATATAGATGCCACCAGTGATTCAGCTCAAGCCTCAATTTTTGCTAAACAGTTTCACCCTTCATTTGTTGGCTTGCATATATCACCTGAAGAATTGACTAATATTGCTGGTAAGTTTGGTTTGAACATAAAGCAACAAAACAACAAAATTTCGCACGTAGGTAAAACCTATTTGTTACGGAGAAAAATAGGCGATTGGAGTTTAGTGAAAATTTACAATCCAAATAGTTTTTCAGTGAAAACGCTACGATATGAATTATTCAATATCAATAATTAATTTCAAAACTCGACACATTTTGTCGAAGAAAATAACCAATCATATTAGCAGGAGCATTAAATGTTCAAAACTTTATTTATATATTACGACAAAAGTATGTCTCAGGAATTAAAAGAAAAATTTGAGGCTGATTTCAAAATAGCTGATAAAGTATTGCTAATTTCAGTGATAATTTTTTCTATCACCGTTGCTTTTATTACCTCACTGCAGCACGGCTACTTTATGTTAGGTATTGTAGGTGGTTTGATAATGACAATTACATGCACTATTGCCTATAAAAGTATAGCTGGGACAACCATGTCTCGAATTATTATGGCAACAGCGCTCACTGGGTTACTCGCTATAACAGTACAACAATCCAATGGGTTGGGCGAAGGTCATTTTTTATTCTTCCTAGGATTCACTATTTTAATTCGCTATCGCGATATACTTCCATTATTAATATTTGTAGGCTTGACTGTTATTCATCACTTAAGCCTTACCTATTGTCAGAGTATTGGCGTTGAATTATGGGGCCAGCCAATAACTATCTTTTCCTGGGGAGAGAAAACAGGATGGGGACTATTAGCACCATTAGTTTATCATGTAATATTTGCTGTTTTATCTCTCATTGTTTCCACTTTTTATATTTATGAAGGAAACAAAAAATTTGTTGAATCTAACTTGGTGATAGGTGCTGTTGAAAAAGCTGCTGAAGGTGATTTATCTAAACGAATAGATAATACAGCTACCAATTCCTTACTTATTGAAAAAACCAATGATTTTTTGAAAAGGTTAAATGTTACATTTTCCCAAATAAATCAAGTAACCAATACGTTAACAACGCAAGCAAGTGAGAGCAGTAATTCAGCTCAAAAACTTGCAAACCAAGCAAGTGAACAACAAAATGAAGTGGGGCAAGTGGCCACAGCCGTCACTCAGATGTCTGCTGCCACACAAGAAATAGCGGGTAATGCTGAACAAACAGCACTTGCTTCTAACAAAACTGTACAAACCAGCGAAGTGGGTGGAGAACTTGCTAATACATGTCAAACAACGATCACCCAACTTGCACGAGGAGTATCTGAAGCGTCAGAAATAATCGCTGAATTAGACCGTAACAGTCAGCAAATTAGTAGCATAGTGCAAACCATTAGTAGTATCGCTGAGCAAACTAATCTATTGGCATTAAATGCAGCTATAGAAGCTGCTAGGGCTGGCGAACAAGGTCGAGGTTTTGCAGTAGTGGCCGACGAAGTAAGGGTTCTATCGCAACGTACACATAGTTCGACTGAAGAAATAACAACAATGATTTCAGCACTACAAATAAGTACACAGTCCGCGGTCAAAACAATGGGAGGATGCCATGAATTAGCGAGTGCCAGTGTATCAGATGCTGAAAAAGCAACACTGAGTTTTGCCGACATTACGATTGCAATAAGAGATATATCAGATATGTCTACACAAATAGCTACCGCAGCAGAACAACAAACATCTGTAACGGAAGAAATAAACCGCAATACTACCTCTATAAATGAAGTGTCAGCAGTATTTTTTAAAAAGGCAGAGAAAGGTATAGACGAGGCCTCAGCGTTACAAGGGCAAGCACAAAAAATGGGAGCCTTGGTCAATCACTTTCAATTAGATTAAATTGATTCACTTAATTTGATTAAAGAAGTCAGCAATAAACCAGTTCGCAGATTTTACCGTTCTGTTTGGACTTACATAAATCAAATAGATACGAAAATAAATTACAGGAAATATACATATAGCTGCAGTAACGAGAGGACCTATTCTTCGAATAATCAAAGCATAGAAAATAAATGTCTTTCCGTCGACACTATCGCCGTTAATTTATATTATTGTCGGTCAACATGAACGTGGTGAAGCACGACTGAAAAATATAACAAACTCTGTCAGGCCCATTTCACATGTACTGACCTTCATTTCAAGATACGCCCCTGAACCCACGCAGTTGATAACAGCTATACAATCAGAACAAAATTCGAAATAAATATTTTTTATTTTACATTATTTGTCAACCAAACCGAAGTTAGGGCGTTTTAATATTTGAAACTACATAAAAATGAAATTAATTAATATCCCTTTAGGAGTCGTTATGAACAAAATAACTAAAAAATTTAACCCGCTATTACTTACTGCCCTTTTTGCAACATCAGCTGTTTTATCAATATCACAAGCCAATGCCTTTGAACGTGGTGGGCATAGAGGTGCTGGTGGATTCAATAATATAGACGCTAGCCAAGATGGACAATTATCTTTAGATGAGTTGACTACACCTCAAATGTCAAAAGCTGAAAGAAGGTTTAACCAAAAAGATGGTGACGACGATGGTTTGATCTCACTTGAAGAGTTTCAACAAACTCGCAATGGAACTATTACTGATTTATCAGATATCGCAAATGAAATTGTTCAATGTGTTGCAGACATCAAAGCTGAAACAAGCAACGACGATATTATGGTGCCAACGCCTGATAAGTTTATTTCTCCAACAGAAAAATTTTCAGCAACAGACACTTCTGAAGATGGGTTTATTAGCTTAGAAGAACTACAAGAAAAAGTCATTGAAAAAGTTGCAGCGTCATTTTTAATGATGGACCAAAATGCTGATAACTTAATTAGTGAAGACGAATACAATGCTGCTAAAACGATAAAAAATGCAACAAAAAGCACCACACGCCAATGTATTGAAGAGTTAAGCTCTGAAGATATTATTTAAACTAGCAAGGTTTATAAAGGAAATAACTTTCTTTTTATTTACTTTCAACAGATTACGATAAAAGATCAAGGATGATCAATTTCCCACTTAATGCTTTTTTCCTACTAAACTATAAACGCCAGCTTTAAACGCTATATTTAAATAGTAGATTCGACTACTCTAGCCTTATTAAATATTAAGTTATAAAAATATGGCGTCTTAGTGATTAACAATACCAACAATTCAAGCTCTTTCGGCTTTAGGTCTCTACCTTCATTATTTTTCACCAGTTTAGCTTGCCTAACGTCTTCCTCAAGCTTAGCAAACAACATTGCCGTTAATCATAGTCAATTACAGCAATACATTAGCCTTTCAGATGAAGAGGTTTTATTAAAACCTGAAGGTGAAGGGATGTTTTTGTCTTTCGATTTAAATGATAATTGGAGTGTAAAATTTGACTATCAAAAATGGCAAGATAACGAGCAAGCCATTAGCCCTATCGCACTTGATTTAACTTTAAAAAGTTTAGGCGCCAGCCTAAGTTATGTGAAAGACAATTGGTATATTTCAACAAGTATCGGTTCGTCTGAGGATGATATTTCTTATAGAGAAGACCAACGTCGTGCTGATTTTCGCCAAGACAATACCCAAGTCACCTCAGTTTCAGGTATATTTGGTTATAATTGGTTGGAAGGAAATTGGATGTTCGATGTATCAGTTGGTGCTCAGTACGCAGATTGGTCTATTGAAAATATAGTATTTAATAGTAAACGTGCTCAACTCGACGGAGAACTTCCTGAAGATAAAACCTTAACTAAAGAAAATACCTCAACTATCAACGCAGGTATTTCTGCAGCACGTTATTGGGAGTTAACTCAACAGCAAAGCCTTTTAGCAGGCGCTATGTTTTCATGGAGTTATCAGCTTTCCGGTGATGAAAATCTCACTGAAGAGAACATATTCCCACAAAGACAACAAAGTAGACCTCAATCAACGGCATTAAGAAATAGCGGCGGGAATACATCACGAGCAACGTCTGGTGATGATAATTATGGTCAACTAACAGCTTATATAACATATGATATAAATAACGCTTGGTCAGTTGATGTTGATACCTCTGTTGAAGTTGCCAGTGCCAATAATAACCAAAGTTGGAGTCTTGGAATTAGCTATTCCTTTTAATAGAGGTCAACAAACAACTTAACGGTGTTTAGGTTGCGGCTTTCTACGGGTCATATTTTTATTTATTTTTTGTTTTGATTTTTTAAACTTATCCATCAACTGCCGCTGTTTATTGTTTGGCAGCTTTTTAAACTTTTGATGTGTTGTCCGAAGTTGCTTTTGCTGTGTTGAAGGCAATTTTTTAAATTGTTCAAATTCCTTAGATAACTGATTTCTTTTTTGTTGAGGGAGTTTCTTCCATTGACTGAACTTTGTTAATAAATTATCACGCTGCTCAGTAGACATTGCGATCCATCTATTGGCTCCCAACTGTAACTTATTTTGCTGTGCAGAGGACATTTGTCCCCATTGGCTAGAAAGGGATTTTAAAACTACTTTCTCTTGAGCTGTTAAATTCTTCCAATCAACCGCCACCGCTTTTGATAGAAATAGCACGTTGAGCAAGATAAGTAATATCAATTTATTCATTATGCTTACACTCATAATCGTTTGCCGAGCTGTCACGTTTTTTGGCATTATCATTTTGACCATCATCAATGTCTTTTGGAGTTTCATGGTGCTGTTCTTCTTTTTCCTGTTTTGATAGCGGGCATGGGTTAATCTTCATATCTTGCGGACCATAAAGTTTGCCATCAACTTCTTCTAATTCAGCCAAATATTCTAAAAAAGCAATACTGGGTAATTTATCTAACTTATCTAGTTTCTCTTTAGCTTTTAATGGTACACAAGCCAAGCAAAACAATAAGACATTACAATAAAGTGCTTTGTTCATTTTTAGCCAACCAAGTAACAAATTCTAAATCTTCCAACATTGCAAAGTCTTCAGTTGGTACATCAGCGGCCATCATTGCTAAAGGCAATTCAGGTATCGCTTCAACTGATACATACTTAACCGATATAGCAATGGTGATAGCAGCAACTACAGGAACACCTATATTGATCATAGGGTTAAATAACCATGCGATAAAAGTATCATATATTGTTTTTTGTGAATTCATTTGAATATTAGTGCTATTCAAAGCAAGTGTTCTTACCCGAGCAATGTCAGATAGCGTACTTTCAGGCAACGTATTAACAGAATGATTTAATGCATTATTTACTGATTGCGTCGTTTCATTACATTTAGGATTTATTTTATCTTCATTTACATCATTAGAAGGTGATTTCATGATCGTCCTCCATCATCTTTCTTAATTTACTTACTGCTCGAAAATAATGTGTTTTTACACTACCTTGTGAGCATTGCATTATATCTGCAGTGTCAGCTACGGATAAACCTTCCCAACTACGTAATAAAAAACACTGTTGCTGCTTAGGTGATAATTTTTTTAGGTGCTCTAATGCTGCACCCTGCTGTTGATCTTTTGCTAGATTTTTTTCTGGTGTATCAAGGACGCTATCATCGATATTGGTTGGAGGCCAATCATCAACCTCGTCATTTTTCCAGAAAAAAAGTAAGTTTTTTACTTTTTGGTGACGGTGCCAATCGCGGATCCTATTTTGTAATATTTTATAAAACAATGGCTTCCACTCCTTCGACGGTTTACCTTGATACTTAGTGACCAGTTTAATCATACTGTCTTGTAACAAATCTAACGCATCTGCGTGAGACCCTGTCGCAAACGCGGCCATATGATAGGCTCTTTTCTCAATATCAACCAAAAAAGCCTCCATTGTTAATGGCGACCTATTAGCTTCATCTGATGAGTGATACCTCTGCTCAGCGATGACTTCAAGCTCCTGATAATGTGTCGTGTTGTCTATGATTCTGACCTATATTGCCATAAGTTACAATTTGCTTACTCAAAGGTAATATGTATGGCTACAATAATGAGATGTATTAACGTATCGGCAATGTTAGTTTCTGCTGACAACAAATCAACTGTAACTACAGTTTTACCTCGTCCATATTTCATGAATAAGCCTACAGCATGTCGATAATATTGATAATAATTATAGATAATTGTTACCAACTCAGCTGTGTATGCAAAATTTTCTCAAGAACTCTTTTTAAGCATCTTCAAAGAGGTTCTACTAATGTAAACGCATGAAGCAAAGTTTGGTTGACAATAGAATTAAAATTTCCTTTTTAATTATTTACCTTTTCAATCCTTCTCAATAAGAGAATTTGACGTAACCTGCCTTGTATGCTCGATTTTTCTCCGAAATAAATGTTTAGGTAAGGATGTTTTCAAGTCTTTACTTTTATGTTTAAATCCCTTAAATAATCTATGTTATGGAAGGAACGGGTAAGCCGACTTAATTATGATCTCACTTCGATCTTTTATTCTCCCTAATTCTGCTTCAAGTTACCTATTCGCTAACAGTTAGTGTTAAAAACTATCGTTCGAACGTCAAAAATAACGTGAATTGTGCATGACCAGCGATTAGAATAGCCCTCGTTTTATACTCCATTACAAATGTAGGCTGTTTTTGTGTTATTAATGATCGATAATTACGACTCCTTTACCTTTAACTTAGTGCATTATTTTCGTGCATTAGGACAAGAGGTTGAAGTATATCGCAATGATGAAATCACCTTAGCGACTATCACAGACTTAGCGCCTGAGTTTATCGTTATTTCTCCCGGCCCAGGAGATCCTAATAATGCTGGTATTTCTTTAGCCGTTATTAAACACTTTCTTGGTAAAACTCCTATTTTAGGTGTTTGTTTAGGCCACCAGTGTTTGGCGCAGCATTTTGGCGCAACAGTAAAAAAAGCTCAAAAAGTCATGCATGGCAAAACAAGCTTAATCTGCCATAATGAAAAAGAATTGTTTAATCAATTAAATAATCCTTTAAAAGTAACCAGATACCATTCATTGATTGTTGATAGCAAGCAACTATCCAGTGAGCTAACTATCAGCGCATGGACTGAAAACGAGCAAGGGGAAGTAGATGAGATAATGGCACTAACTCATCAATCTTTACCCATCGCGAGTGTACAATTTCACCCTGAATCTGTTCTAACAGAACAGGGAATGCAGCTACTAAAGAATTTTATTATTCAATATAAAACTTAACAGTGTAAAAGCTTTATAATTAATGATTAATTTAGTTATGCCGATATATACATTTGAACCTAACATCAATTTTCATCAGTAAAAGTTTCCCAATGCAAATATTTGAAAATAACGAACAAGTTTCCAACATCTATAATCGAGCACTTAGCCTTTCGATTAGCAAAGACTTCACCCATGAACAAAATGGCAAAATGTCATTAATTGCTAAGCAAGACAGTGAACAAGAAAATCGTCGTAGAGAGCTGCTTGCCGTTGAACAGCAAGCTAATAAAGATCGTATAATAGAAGAGCACGGGCAAAGTCATTTCAAAAACCAAATGATGGAAAAGTTTTATACACGCGTAGAAGCTAAAGTTAATAATACTTTTGATAATAAAGAAAACCTTTATACCACTATCTTAAACATTGAAGATTCTGCACCAGCAATTATGGAAATATTAGCTGTCCGTGCCGCTTCGGTTAATCGCATCACCCCCTTAGTTAAGTCTTTACCTTGGTTGGCTGATGAATTAGTTAACCTAGTTAATAAGCCACAGTACCGAAAACGTGCAGATGTTCAAGTAACGGAGCCGAGCCTTGCTCTTAGTTATATAGGATTAGACAACTTAAAACTTGTTATGCCGACGTTCATGCTTAAGCATTGGCTACCCATGAGTACTGCACCATTTTCATTGATGAAACGAAAACTATGGAATGATGCTTTATCTATCGCTCTGGCCTCTCAAGCCTTAGCACAAGAGCAAGGTTTAGACGCCTTTACTGCATTTACTGCTGGTATGTTAAGTAATATCGGCTTATTCGCTGTGTCTCGATGCTTTTTACAAACTTATCATGAAATGTATAAAGCTGAGCTCAAATCAGCTTATGATAATAGAGATAAGCGTTTGCACAATATTTTAGTCGAATTTGAGTTAACGCCTGAGCTACTACTAAAGCAAATGATTGAACGTAGCAGCAAAATCGCTGCAGATGTAGTGGAACTAATGCGCTTCGATCGACTTAATATCACCGAGCCTTTATTCGATATTGCTTATGCTGAAAACATCAATGACATGTCAGCTATTGCTCGAATCGTTATAAAAGCAAAAGCTTACGTCGCCTTTCGAAGTTTAGCTAAAGAAGAACTGATTGATAATGATGAAGCTAAACTACTGCTAAGTTCGGCGAAATTAAGTCCAAAAGACATTACTTTGCTTAAAAAGCAAGATATTGATCATATCAAACTAAATTTTAATTAATTTCTGATTATTTATGAAGTAATAACCATGCTTAAATAGCTCATGAGTTGACCGCTGGCACATGTTTTAGCCAATTCCCCACTCTTTTTCAGCTAAAACATGCGTAAATATAGTTATGCAATTATACTGAATAAAACCCTGCAAGCCCTTATTTTCAAAGGTTTTGTCCTATACAAAGGCAAGACAAATGTTGTTTTCTCTGTCATAATACTTTCCAGTTTTTCGACTACAATCAGTTAAGTTTTGCTTTAACTAGTCGTCAATAAAAGATAATTCGGCTATTTTAATGCTAAAAATAAGCCGCTAATAAATCCCAAAATGTAGGAGTAAGCAATGACTAATCACTTTCCGGTAACTCGTGAATTATTCGACGATGTAATGGTACCTAATTATGCGCCATCAACTGTTGTCCCTGTTAGAGGCGAAGGGTCGCGTGTTTGGGATCAAGAAGGTCGTGAATATATCGATTTTGCTGGTGGTATTGCGGTAAATTGTTTAGGTCACTGCCATCCTGCATTAGTAGGCGCATTAAAAGATCAAGCCGATAAGATTTGGCATTTATCAAACGTAATGACTAACGAACCTGCGCTACGCTTAGCTAAAAAGATCGTTGATAATACCTTTGCTGATAAGGTTTATTTTGCTAACTCAGGTGCCGAATCGAACGAAGCCGCATTAAAGCTTGCGCGTCGTTGGGCATTAAACGTTCATGGTGCTGACAAAACACAAATTATCGCATTTAAACAAGGCTTCCACGGTCGTACTTTTTTCACAGTAACCGTCGGTGGTCAAGCAGCATACTCTGATGGATTCGGTCCTAAACCTGCCGATGTGGTGCATGCAGAATATAATAACTTAGACAGCGTTAAAGCACTTATTTCTGAAAAAACTTGTGCCATTATGATCGAACCTTTACAAGGTGAAGGTGGTTTAGTTTCACCTACAGATGAATTCATTAAAGGTGTACGTGAGCTTTGTGATCAACATAATGCTTTATTAATTTTTGATGAAGTTCAAACTGGTGTTGGTCGTTTAGGTCATTTATATGCTTATATGGATTTAGGTGTCACTCCTGATATTTTAACCACGGCTAAAGCATTAGGTGGCGGTTTCCCAATTGGCGCAATGATTACCACAGCAGAAATAGCTCAGCACTTAAAAATAGGTACTCATGGAAGTACTTACGGCGGAAATCCATTAGCTTGTGCTGTGGCTGAAGCTGCTTTTGATACGGTAAATAATGCAGAGCTATTAGCAAATGTTACTAACAAGGCCAAGTTATACACAGACGCGTTAGAAACCATCAATGAAAAACATAATGTTTTTACTGAGATCAGAGGTAAAGGCTTATTAATTGGTGCTGTATTAAATGAGAAGTATCAAGGTCAAGCAAAAACATTTTTAAATGCTGCAATGACTGAAGGTTTAATGACCTTAGTTGCTGGCGCTAGCATCATTCGTTTTGCTCCTTCTCTTGTTATCCCTAATGAAGATATCAAGCAAGGTATGGTTCGTTTCGAAAAGGCCGTTGCTAAAATCGTTAACGGCTGATCAACAGCCAATCGATATTAACTCGCTTAAGCCAACTTAGTTAAGTTAAATCTAACTATCCTTGATTAAGTAATTATTAAGCGCATGGTTATCACTAACCTGCGCTTTTCATCATTGAGAACTTTTTATGGTTATTATACGCCCTATTCAGCATAGCGATTACGATTCACTTCATCGTATAGCAGTAGAATCAGGACACGGTTTTACATCACTGCCGGTCAATGAAAAACTACTAAAACAGCGCATTCATCAAGCAGAAGAATCGTTCAACAAAGACGTTACTCAAGCAGGTAATGAAGGTTACCTCTTTGTTATGGAAGATACTGAAACAGGTCAAGTTGTTGGCACGAGTGGTATTGAAGCAGCAGTAGGTCTTGATGATGCATTTTATCACTACCATTTAGGCAAAGTAGTACATAGCTCTAGAGAGTTAGACATCTACAACACCGTTGAAACGCTATCGTTGTGTAATGACTATACGGGCGCTACTGAAATATGCACTTTATTTCTAAGTGAAAGTCACCGTATCAATAACAATGGCCGTTTTTTATCACGTATACGCTTTTTGTTTATTGCTGAACACCTTGAACGATTTGCGGAAACGGTTATTGCCGAAATGCGTGGCATATCAGATGAACAAGGTCGCTCTCCATTTTGGAACTGGTTAGAAGAGCATTTCTTTTCAATGGATTTTCCTACCGCTGATTATTTAACAGGCATAGGAAAAAAAGTATTTATTGCTGAATTAATGCCGAAATATCCGATTTATGTAAACTTGCTTAGCTCTGAAGCTCAGCAAGTGATCAACAAAGTCCATGAAAAAACCGTACCTGCGTTACGTTTACTTGAAGCGGAAGGGTTTTCTCGTCGTGGTTATGTAGATATTTTTGATGGCGGACCAACCGTTGAAGCACAAGCTAAAACAATAAAATCGATAAGAGAAAGTAAAAGATGTCAGGTGATCATTGGTGAAGTTTGTGAAACAGATAAATATATTATTTGTAATACTGACGTTGCTAAATTTCGAGCGATTCAAGCACCTTTATCTTTACGAGACACAGCTAATCAAGCCGTAATTAGTCAATCAAATGCCGAAGCACTAAATGTTGCTGATGGCGATTGGATCCGTTTAATACGTAATTAACAAAACATTATGCTTATAACAAGCAAAGCATACTGAGGAAAAAACAAATGACACATTCTATTCAATTGATTAATAACGTTTGGCAAGATGGCTTAGGTAATGATGTATCATCCGTTAACCCAGCCAAGAACGAAACAATTTGGCAAGGAAAAAGTGCAACTGCAGAGCAAGTCGACAATGCTGTATTGACAGCTAGAACTGCTTTTGAATCATGGGCTGATCTTGCTGTTGAACAACGTATCGCGATAACCGAAAAATTTGCAGAATTATTAGCAGAAAACAAAGAAGCCCTTGCAACCACAATCGCTTTAGAAACGGGTAAGCCTTTATGGGAAACTCGTACTGAAGTAGGTGCTATGGTTGGCAAAATTGCCATTTCAGTGAAAGCGTATAATGAACGAACTGGAACTGTCGAAAACCCTATGCCGGGTGCAAAAGCTTTTATTCGTCACAAGCCTCATGGCGTTGTAGCTATTTTTGGCCCTTATAACTTTCCAGGACATTTACCAAATGGTCACATAGTGCCAGCATTAATTGCTGGTAATACTATTGTATTTAAACCTAGTGAACTCACGCCATTAGTTGCGCAAGAAACCATGAAATTATGGCTTAAAGCAGGCTTACCTGCTGGCGTTATAAATATGGTTCAGGGTGAAGTTGAAACAGGTAAGGCTCTTGCGAGCCATACACAGATTGATGGTTTATTTTTTACTGGCAGCTCAACGACAGGTAAGCTTTTACATGAGCAGTTTTCTGGCCAACCGGGAAAAATTTTGGCACTAGAAATGGGTGGTAATAATCCTCTTATCGTTAAAGACATCACTGATGTTGATGCCGTTGTACACGACATTATTCAATCTGCATTCATTACAACTGGACAGCGTTGTACTTGTGCTCGTCGCTTATTTATTGAAGCCGGTGAGCAAGGTGATGCAATCATCGCTAAACTTGTTGCTTCAACACAAGCGATAAAAATTGGCTACTTTGATGATGAAGAACAGCCTTTTATTGGTTCAATGATTTCTGAACGCGCAGCACTTGGTTTAGTACATGCTCAGCAACAGTTACAAGCATTGGGCGGAGAATCATTATTAGAATTAGCACATACCCAAACAGGAACCGGTTTTGTATCTCCAGGGATTATAGATGTAACTAACATTACTGATATGCCTGATGAAGAGCACTTTGGTCCATTATTAAAAGTATATCGTTATACTGATTTTGACGCGGCAATTAATGAAGCCAACAATACTACATTTGGCTTATCTGCTGGCTTATTATCTGATGACGAAAACTTGTACCAACATTTTTTCAAGCGTATACGTGCAGGTATTGTCAACTGGAATAAGCCGATCACTGGGGCTAGTAGTGCAGCTCCTTTTGGCGGTATTGGTGATAGTGGCAATCATAGAGCAAGTGCTTATTATGCAGCTGATTATTGTGCATTTCCTGTAGCTTCAGTTGAAGCAGATAAGGTTGCCTTGCCTGCTTCATTAAGCCCTGGTTTAATCATCAAATAGTTTATATTAACGAATGAAAAGTGACTATCAACTTGAAATTGCTGGGTTAAGGCCCAGCTTTTTCAAAAGTATCGACCAAATATAACTCCTCTGACGACCCGCGTCTGCGTTCGTCCTTTTTACGATCTCAATTTTTGCGTTACTCCACCTAAAGCTCATTTTATTTAATTTGTGCTTATTAAATTTAACACTCATTTAGAAAGAAAAACATCATGACAATTGCTGTAAAATCATTATTCGAAAACATTTGGAATAACTATGTAGAGGTAACACCTTCTGCTCAGAAAATTCACCAATTACTTGGCTCTGGCGATGATATCATCAACGATCACGTTGCTTATAGAACCTTTAATATTGAAAAAATCAACTTAGATAAACTTGCTGCCCAGCTGATTAAATTAGGTTATCAAGAATGTAACCAATATCAATTTGAAGCTAAAAAATTAGATGCTAAGCATTTTGAACATCCTGATAGCACCTTGCCTAAGGTATTTATTAGTCAGTTACAAGTTGAGAAATTCTCAAGCGCAGCACAACGCATAATTCATCAACTAGTTGATAGCTTGCCTGATGATATTAGCGAACGAGACGACTTTTTATATAGTGGTGCTACATGGCAGATAAGCCACTCTGACTATTTAACACTACTTGAAGAGAGTGAATATGCTGCATGGTTAGCTGCATGGGGTTATCGAGCAAATCATTTCACTGTTAGTATCAATGCACTTAAAAACTATACCAGTATTGAAGATGTTAACCAGACGGTTAAAACAGGCGGCTTTAAACTAAATAGTACGGGTGGGGAAATTAAAGGTGATAAAATAGTAAAACTTGAACAATCATCAACGATGGCAGACAAAGCAGTTGTTAATTTCACCGATAATAACGTTGAAATACCAAGTTGTTTTTATGAGTTTGCTCAACGCTACCCATTAGCAAATGGCGAGCTGTATTCTGGTTTTGTTGCTGCGTCTGCAGATAAAATATTTGAAAGTACTAACGCGGCTTAATATATTTTCAATGACCATCACTCAGAGCGTCAATAGCTTTTTTGACGCTCTTATTACCTTTACAAAAACCTTTTTAATATTCGATCAATTTTAGATATTCTCAATCGTCGCATTATTTTCTTTGGTTTAGCTGGATAATCTTTTATTTGTTCAATATCAGTGAAATGCTGAATAACTGTAGTATGAGAGTTTATTTCAACTAATTCCTTCACTAATAAAGGTATCAACTTTTGCTGACGATCAATCAATAACAAACCATTCTCTAAATCTAACCCCCAAGCCCTTGGATTTAAATTACTGCCGGTTAATAAATGGTAGGTATCGTCCACTACTAGGCCTTTTAAGTGATAACTATTATCACCATCACACCATAATTTTATCGAGAGCTGCCCAGAAGTAATGTATTTCTGCCAGCGTTTAACAAAACGAAATAAAATAGTTTCATAGATATAAGGCACAATACCTATTGTTGAAAATTTACTTGGATCAGCAATATAAAAATCGTTTGCTTTTTTATCACCCACTATAATAGTGATTTTCACACCTCTTTTTAACGCAGAAATAATCTGTTTTGTTACCACTTTAGGCAAGTTAAAGTATGGGGTAAATAAGGTAATGCTGTTCTCACTACCCTTGATTAACTGACAAATTACATCGTTAAGTACATTACGACGTTTACCACAACCAACCAGAGGAGTAATACTAATTTCACCTTGTTCAGCTGTTTTAGTTACTTGATACGCAGATGACTTAAGACGAGTTTTAATTCGTTTATAATTCAGTTTTTCAGTTGGTAGCTCCACTTTTGAATCGTTATTTAATCTAACTGCTAAAGCAGATCCTAAAAATAGCTCTGATAAATATTGGCAAAAGCTACTCGCTATATCTCTCGAGTTGATTAGATAATAACGGTCAAGTCGATAACGACCATGTTGCTGTAAGTAAATGTCATTAATACTCGCGCCGCTGTACAACAATGCATCATCAAAAACGATCCCCTTCAAATGCAAAACACCAAGTAATTCTTTCGACTTAACTGCCACGCCATATATTTCTATATCACAGGGGTATTGTTGCGCTATTTTGTTATAAAAAGCACGATTTCCTAGCTGTTGTTTTTCACCAATAAGACCACGTTGAGCTCGATGGAAATCAACAAATACTTTAATATCCAGAGCTGGCGTGTTTACTTTCGCTTGATATAAAGCATTAAGCACCTCAGTGCCAGCATCATCTTCTTGCAAATAAAGTGCGGTAATGTAGATGCGTTGACGGGCTTGAGCAATATACGCTAATAATTGTTGTTTATATTGGCTTGCAGATGTAATAACACTAACGTCTGTTCCATTTATGTAACTATGAGGTAGAGCTTTTTCCATGTAGTTTTTATTCTTTCTTTAAAGTAAATTGTTCAA
>Ga0105356_10000841_pt1 | contig 29996 bp, 26 predicted proteins | sample GOMGulsemesocosm_3_FD_83502 | JGI IMG/M metagenome (GOLD analysis project Ga0105356, IMG submission 83502) | Methane-oxidizing microbial communities from mesocosms in the Gulf of Mexico - GOM9D Gulf of Mexico | ecosystem: Environmental > Aquatic > Marine > Cold seeps | place: Gulf of Mexico...
AGAACAAGCTTATCAGGCTTACCATGGGCTTTAACATGCTCAACAATAGAGTTGGCAAGCGCTTTAATATAAAGTGGATTTTGGTGATAAGTATTTAAGAAATTAACCGATGGTACATAGCGCCACTTTTGTAATTCTTTACTCAAGGCATCAAAAGTAGAGCCTGTTGTAGGGCCGGCATATTGAGGATATAGCGGTAAAACAACTAGTTTATCAACACCTAACTGCTGAAAGTTTTGCAGTACACTTGCTATAGAAGGGTTGCCATAGCGCATAGCATAATCAACTATAACATCATCGCCATATTGCTCTTTAAGCCTGAACGATAACTTCTCTTTTTGTGCTGCGGTAATGGTAAGCAAGGGCGCACCATCATCCTGCCAAATACTTTGGTATAACTTAGCTGACTTGGCTGGTCTTACTCGTAAAATAACACCATGTAGAATAATAAGCCAAATCAAGCGCGGAATTTCAACTACCCTTGGGTCTGACAAGAACTCACGTAAATAACGACGTAATGCACCACTAGTTGGTTCGTCTGGCGAGCCTAAGTTAGTCAATAACACTGCTGTTTTTGAACTTTGTCTCTCGGTTGCAGCGTTATCGCTATTTTGATTACGTGCGCTAAAACGTGATTTCATTTTATTATTCTTCTAATTTGGGACTGATACCAATATTGCTAACTTTTCAGTCTCTACTCAACAATACTATCTACGACTAATTCAAGTGTCTCGCTACGATTAACATCAACACCAAGTGCTTCAGCTTTATAATCGCCCGACTTGATACCTACGCCACCTTGTTTTGAAACAATGGCATAAACATGCACACTATCAACGCTACCTAAAGTATTTTCACTACTCATTGCTTGGCTATTATTTAGCACAACCACAGTTGGTAAGTCACTTGCTTTAAGCTTCACTGCAGCAAGTGGCATACGTTGACCATTTGTAGGTACCGCATAAACAAATACCACACGGTCTTCGCCTTGAGCTAATTGCTTAGCAATATCATCAGATAAAGTAACGCCAACTTTCAGTTGTGGCCCGCCAACCTCTTGCGGTTGAGTTTTTGCTACAGGCATATTAAGTCTATTTTTAGCTTCTGCCACAGCTTCTTTTAGCGCTGCGATGTTAACACCTTGATTACCTGTATCAATAACACGTTGCCAGTAAGCAATAGCTTGCTGGTAATCCTCACTAATAAAGTTATGCATACCTAATAAAATATTAGTAGATGGATCATTTGGATCTAACGCTAATGCTTTATCAATATACTGCTGAACTTCATCAGTAATCTGCTGGTTATTTTTATAATAAAGTGCCTGTGCAATTGAGCCGATTAGATCTGCATGTTCACCTTCAATTCTAATCACTTGATTAAAAGCGGCAACAGCCTCATCAAAACCACCAATAGCAACATAAGTTTGCCCTAAATTGTACCAAGCTTCGCCATCTTCAGGGTTTGCTTCAATGTGTTTTTGTAATTTTTCAATATGTGCCATTGCCTCGTTTTCACGCTGCATTTGCATTTGCTCTTGTGACATCCCCTGCTGCTGACCATGGCCTGCTGGCATCTGTGTTATTACCTGATAACTACCCTCTTTGTTATACAGTGCTACAGAGAAGATGATGATAAATGCACTTAACCCTAACGGCCACACGATTGAATACTGCTTAGTCGCTCCAGTTGAGACTTGTCCTGTTTTCTTGGTCGACTCTATATCTTGTAATAAAGTACTATCAAGCTCGGCTAAAAGGTATTGATAGTTCTCTTCGTCGATACCACCTTCACTAAAATCTTTTTCTATTTCTTTTTTGTGCTCATGATATAAGGTGACGTTGGTTTCATCGCGCAATTTAGCATTGTCGACAAGTGTCTGTTTATTCTGTTTAAAGAAAGGTCGCCAAACAACTAATAACAATAAAACTAAAAAGATAAGGCCTATTAATAAAATTTCCATAATGCTATTTACTTCTTCTAATGTGTCGAGTGGTTATTTGTCATTTAATAAGTCTTTCAACTTATCTTGCTGTTCTGAGGTTAAAACCAGTGCCTTTTTATCAGCAGGTTTTCTACGAACAACAACAATGACAACAATAATACCTATTAAAATAAGTACTACTGGCCCAAACCAAAGTACGTAAGTTAACGCTGAAACTCTTGGGCGATATAAAACAAATTCACCATAGCGACTTACCATAAAATCGACTATTTCACTGTCAGCTTTACCTTGTTGTAATAATTCATAAAGCTCTTTACGTAAATCTTGAGCAATCGGCGAGTTAGAATCCGCTAAATTTTGATTTTGACACTTAGGACAACGAAGCTCTTTACTCAAGGCTTGAAAGCGAATCTTAGTCACTTCATCATTAAATTCAAACGTTTCTACAGGACTTGCTGAAGCTTGATTAACACCAATAACTAGTGCAAAAGCGAGTATAAAAATACTGATTAATCTCATGCTATTTCCCTTGCTTCTTTTCTTCGATTAGCTGAGCAATTAGTGGCTCAAATTCACGACGCCAAACTCTAGTATCAATTGCACCAGCAAAGCGTTTTCTAATAACACCGTGATGATCAATGACAAAAGTTTCTGGCGCTCCATAAACACCTAAATCTAAGCCCAGTGTTCCTTCTTCATCAAAAATAGAGAAAACATATGGATCTTCATAGTGTTCAAGCCACTTCTTCGCTGCGTCACGGTCATCTTTATAATTTAAACCATAAAGTTTTACTTGCGGGTCTTTAGCAACATCGACTAAATATGGGTGCTCGTATTTACAGGTTGGACACCAAGTTGCCCAAACATTCACTAGCACGATATCGCCAACAAGGTCAGTTTGACTTACTGTTTTTTCACTATCGTTTAAAGTAACAAGTGAAAAAGCAGGCATAGCTTTTCCCACCAATGCCGATGGCATATCTTGCGGGTTAAGTGACAAACCACGGTATAACACCACACCTAAAGCAATAACTAATATCAGAGGTAGAAAGCGTATTAACTTACCCATCACTACGCCTCCGACACTTTTACAGTACTAGCAGGCTTAGTTGCTACAGCTTGTGTTAATGAGTCAGCAACGACAGGCGATTTAGCTACAGCCGGTTTTCTTCGACGGTAGCGTTTATCAAGCATTGAAAGAATACCACCAACACTCATGAAAATAGCGCCTAACCAAATCCAACGAACAAAAGGTTTGTAGTGCACACGGATTGCCCAAGCACCACCGGGTAGTGGGTCACCTAGAGCAACATAAACATCACGGAATAAACCAGGATCAATCCCTGCTTCGGTCATGCCCATAGTTTGTACACGGTAAGCACGTCGCTCTGGTTTAAGTAGAGCAACAAAGTCACCATCTTTATAAATATTTATTTGTCCTTGCTCTGCACTATAATTAGGACCTTCAACATGTTTAATACCGTTGAATTCAATTTCATAACCTGAAATAGTTACTTTTTCATGCACAGCCATTTTTATATTGGTTTCAGTTTCGTACATTGAAACAATCGTGACACCAACAATAGTGATAGCAATACCTGCATGAGCCGTCGCCATACCTAAATGGCTTATAGTTAACTTACCAGTTGTCTTCAATTGTTTGCGTACTTCTTTTACTACGACTAAGAATACCCAAGTCGCTAAAATCATCCCCATAGCAACTAATGCATTGAACTCACCACCATAAACAATAGGGAACAATATACCAAAGGCAATACTGAATACTGATGGTTTCAATAAGTGCTTACGTAATTCACCTTGTTTCGCTTTTTTCCAGCGAATTAATGGCCCAATCCCCATGATGATAAAGAGGATACTCATAATAGGAACAAATACCGCATTAAAATACGGAGGACCAACAGAGATTTTTCCGTAACCTAATGCATCAACTAATAATGGGTACAAGGTACCTAAGAGTACAGTTACTGTCGCAATAACGAGAATGACGTTACATAACAACAAGGCCGTTTCACGTGAGTAGAATGCAAAACGAGAAAAGCTTGCCACTGTATTAGCTCTAAAGGCATAAAGTGTTAATGAACCGCCCATAGCAATTGCTAATAGCATCAAAATAAAGACACCACGCGATGGGTCTGCAGCAAATGAATGCACTGAGGTAATAACACCTGAACGTACTAAGAATGTACCTAGCAGGCTTAAGCCAAAGGCGAATATTGCCAGTAAGATGGTCCAGTTTCTAAAGGTCCCACGTTTCTCAGTAACCGCTAATGAATGTATTAAAGCGGTACCTATTAACCAAGGCATAAATGAAGCATTCTCAACTGGGTCCCAGAACCACCAGCCACCCCAGCCAAGTTCATAGTAAGCCCACCAGCTACCTAGCGCGATACCAAGTGTTAAAAACATCCAAGCACCGACAGTCCAAGGGCGAGACCAACGCGCCCATGCAGCATCCATTTTTCCTGCCATCAAGGCTGCAACAGCAAAGGCAAAAGCAACGGCAAAACCAACATAGCCAAGATAAAGCAATGGTGGATGAATAATTAAGCCAACATCTTGTAATAATGGATTTAAATCTCGACCTTCCATCGGCACATTTGGCCATAAACGCTCAAACGGGTTAGATGTTAATAAGGTAAAGGCGATGAAGCCGATGGCGATCATGCCCATTACCGCTAACACACGGGCAATAAATTCTTCTTCAATGCCATTTGAAAAACGTGCTACAGCAGCTGTCCATGCAGTTAAAGAGAATACCCAGAGAAGCAAGGAGCCTTCATGTCCGCCCCAAACAGCACTGATTTTGAAATAATAAGGCAAGTGTGTATTTGAGTGACTAGCAATATATTTAATAGAGAAATCATCAATTACAAAACTGTAAGCAAGGATAAAAATACTAATACCGGTAAATAAGAACATACCGTATGCTAGCGGCTTAGCATATCCCATGAGTCTTTTAAGCGAACTCTGCTCTGGGCTATGAACACCTATTAAGGGAATCAAACTTAAGCAAATTGAAAAAGCTAAAGCTATTATAAGGGCTAATTGTCCGAGCTCAGGAATAAGCTCAGGCATTCTTGTTGCCAGGTCGGGTATCATCGGTTTCTCCGCTCTACTTCAAAATCAATTAACGCTAGCTTATTTTTACTCAACGCAGCTAGGTCAAAAATTATCGCGTCATACTAACATTTTATTGGTGGCAATATTAATGTAAATTAAGCACTCAAGTTGTTTCATAATGTTACAACTTTCATGGGCTATCTTAATGTTGGCTATGGTATTATATCGACCAAAGTGATTATACGATCCATATCAATAATAACACGACAAGCTTACGTTAGAATCTACTCACTAGCTTAATGCTACTTATATTAATATTTCTTTGAAAAAGATAAAGTGAACACATTGCCTAAACATTCCCCAACGCCTTTAATTAGTGGCGTAAAGCTTACTTGTATAAGAGAAGAGCGCTTATTATTTGACGAGTTATCACTTGAAATAAATGCTGGTGATATTGTACAAGTTGAAGGACCAAATGGTTCAGGAAAAACAAGTTTATTGCGCATTTTATCCGGCTTATCTCAACCTTATGACGGCCAAGTTCAATATAAGAACCAAGTAATCAGCCGTTGTAGAGAGGAGTTTCAGCAAAACTTATTATATTTCGGTCATTTATCTGGTGTAAAAGGTGAAATGACTGCTGAGGAGAACCTCAAGTTTAACTTAGCATTACACGGTAATGAAGCTGATGACACCCTAGCGTACTTAGCTAAAGTAAATTTACTCGGCTTTGAAGATAGCCTAGCATCACATTTAAGTGCTGGTCAGCATAGACGCATTGCCTTAGCGCGATTATATCAAAGCAATGCGCCTATTTGGATTTTAGATGAACCATTCACTGCTATAGATAAGCAAGGTGTTGCCAGTTTAGAACAACTATTCTTGCAGCATGTAAAAAATGGCGGTTGTGTTATTTTAACCACTCACCAAGATTTGATTAGCATTAAGCCTGAACAAGTTAAAAAAATTGTTCTTGATTACAGTTGCGATGGTGCATTTGCTTAAGATGAATACAGTTATAGAGACAATAGACCAATGACCACAAAAGCGCCGTCAGTTGATGTGACTGAAACACTCCCTTCAAATCCAAGCAAAGATGCCCGACAGTTATCATACCGTAGTGCATTTATGTTGGTATTGAAGCGCGACCTTACAATAGCAATGCGTCATAAAGACGACATTATTAACCCATTATTGTTTTTTGTTATCGTTATAACACTCTTCCCGCTAGGTATAGGGCCAGAAGCGCAAACGTTAAGCCGAATCGCCCCTGGTATTATTTGGGTGGCAGCACTATTAGCCACTTTATTATCTCTAGATCGCCTATTTAAATCAGATCATCTTGATGGTTCATTAGAACAGATGCTATTAAGCCCGCATCCTATATTTTTATTGGTACTTGCTAAAATATTCGCCCACTGGCTAATTACTGGCTTACCACTCATTATAATTGCTCCCTTATTAGCGGTACTACTGCACTTAGATGAGAATAGTTATGGTGCACTAGTATTTACCTTATTACTTGGCACACCTGTACTTAGCCTACTGGGCGCAGTAGGTGTTGCACTTACTGTCGGAATTAAAAAGGGTGGTGTACTTCTTAGTTTACTGGTACTTCCCCTTTATATTCCTGTGTTAATTTTTGCCACCAGCGCGATAGATACTGCCGCGCTTGGCTTACCTTACAGCGGCCAACTTGCTATAATCGCCGCATTATTTTTTGGTTCATTATCGCTCGCCCCTTTTGCCGTTGGCGCAGCCCTGAAAGTGAGTACCAATTAACATGATAGGCGGCACGTGGAAATGGTAACGCGCAATATAAACACGAAAGAGCACTGTTACTTTGCCATGAAAATAACACGCTAATCCGGCCTTATAATCGACAAAAATAGTGAGTACTAATTAATGTGGAAATGGTTACACCCTTACGCAAACCCTGAAGTGTCTTATCACTTTACTAATAAGCTTTTACCTTGGTTAAGTGCCCTTGCGGCAATATTTCTTAGCATAGGTCTTGTTTGGGCATTACTATTTGCTCCTGCAGATTATCAGCAAGGTCACAGCTTTAGAATATTTTATGTCCATGTACCAGCAGCTTCGCTTTCCATGGGTATTTACTTTGCTATGGCTATTGCCGCCTTTAGTAGCCTAGTTTGGCAATTAAAGCTTGCTGATGCTTCTGCTGCAGCAATGGCTCCTGTAGGTGCTGCATTTACTGCTATCGCCTTAATAACCGGTGCGGCATGGGGTAAGCCTATGTGGGGTACATGGTGGATTTGGGATGCACGATTAACTTCTGAACTTATTTTATTATTCTTATACCTTGGTGTTATTGCGTTACATAGCGCCTTTGAAGATAAAAATTTAGCAGGCAAAGCAGCAGGCATCTTAACTCTTGTTGGCGTTATTAATATACCAATCATTAAGTACTCAGTTGACTGGTGGAACACGCTTCATCAGGGATCAACAGTGAGTAAGTTGGGTAAACCATCAATGTCTATTGATATGTTGTGGCCGTTTATTTTTTGTTTTATTGGCTTTTCTCTACTCGTTGGCGTGATCATATGTTTACGCTTTAGAAATGAAATTCTAGCTCGCAATAGCATACGTCCCTGGGTGCGCGAACTAGTACAACAAACTACAACTAAATAACACTAAGTTACATTAAACAACACTAGAATTAGTGTTGTAATTGGAGAGCAATCAATGCAATTTAATAGTTTTAGCGATTTCATCGATATGGGCGGCTATGGCTTTTATGTCTGGTTATCTTTTGGTGCTGCCGCTTTGATACTTACCCTTTTACTGATTAGCTCTAAAGCTGGTCATCAGAAAATTATTAATCAAATAGCGAAACGTAAGCAGCGTGAAGATAAGCTTCGTCAAGCAAGAGCGCTACGTAAGCAGCAAAATGAAGACTTAAAAGAGGTAACTGAATAATGAACCCACGCCGTAAAAAACGCCTTGCCATTGTAGGCTCCATCCTAATAGGTATTGGCGCTGTTTCTGGTCTAGTACTATATGCTTTGAGTCAAAATATTGATTTATTCTTTACTCCTTCAGAAATCACTCAAGGTAAAAAAGAAACAGGCTTAAAACCAAGTATTGGTCAACGCATCCGTATTGGTGGTCTAGTGGTTCCAGGTACAGTTAAGCGTGATCCTGAAAGCTTAAAAGTCTCTTTCAAGCTAAGCGATATGACCATGCCTATTGAATTTAAAGATAGCGACCCTATGGTTACCGTTTATTATGAAGGGATTTTGCCTGATTTATTCCGAGAGGGTCAAGGCATAGTTGCAAATGGTACTTTAGCTGATCACCCACCTACAGGGTTAAGTATTGAAGCGAGTGAAGTACTAGCAAAACATGACGAAAACTATATGCCTGCTGAGCTTGCTGAATCAGCTGGACAAAAGCATGAGAAAACAACTTACACTGATAAGCAGCTAGAAAGTACAGGTAATTAGTACTTAGCTATTTATGAACAAGATCAAAAAAGGTGACTATATGTCACCTTTTTTTATACCTATTATTGTTTGTTGTCGCCTATATTCCCACAGGATTAATGCCAGTATTCTTTCACGAGTTTATCGCCAACACTATTAATGACATCGACCTCGCCTTCACACACTGCAACTATGGTTTTACCACGCTTAAACTCCTGTGGAATGATCATGTCTCCATAGGCATTTAACTTAAAACTTTGAGTCTTCCTATATATTGCTAAGTCATCATCACTGCAATATATAATGGTTACTTTCCTTTTAGCTTCGCACATAATTAAATCCTTTTTAATTAAATTTATTCTCTTTTACACTGATAGCGTCATTCACTCTCACTACCTGCAAAGTGGTCAGACCTTAACCAGTTGTTCCATAATAGTATGGTTAGAACAGTAGGTCAACACCTGGTACAACCAGTTAATCATGTTTTAAACAATAAAAATTCATATATTAGTCCGATCACTCAAACCCATTAACCCGCTGAATATTAGGCATTAAAAAACCTCAAGTAGACCTGCATCAAACAAGGCTACACTGAGGTTTATTTTTACAGTGTTTAAAGCGAAAAATTACGCGCGGCAAACACTCCTTATATCATCTTATTTCCAAGACTTCATTTTACAACCTTTAACCGCATAAAATAAGATGAATAAATAACAAGGGAACATAACAATATAACCACCTTGAAGGTCAATTGCTTGACCGCTAGTACCACTTGCTAAACTCCAGAATAATGGTCCAAATGCACCACCGGAAATCCCCATAACAAGAAGTGCTGAGCCAACACTGGTTAATTTACCCATACCAGATAAAGCTAATGGGAATACTGCAGGCCATACAATAGCGTTAGCAAGTCCTAAGAAAGCAATTAATATTAAGGTATCAGGTAATTGCGCCCCGCCTAAGATAAACGATAATGAGTTAGCAATAGCAAAAGAGTTATTATCACCAAACACCACACCTAGGCTTAATAACAAACCTAAAACAGCAGAGGCCATTAACGCTTTTTGTTGCGAGATAAAACGTGGAATAAGTGCAATACCCAAGATATAACCAAATACCATGCAGCCCATAGTATAGGAAGTCATAACGCTGTAGTTTTCAACACCTAAGGCAAGAGCAAACGCACCAATGGTATCACCGGCAATAACCTCTACCGCAACGTATAAAAATAAGGCTACAACACCTAATGCTAAATTAGGATGAGAAAGAGCTTCTTTAAGGTGACCTTTATTCTCGCCCTCTTCTTCACTTGCTAACTCTGGCAATGGCGATTTTTTAACTGCAAAGCCTAAAATACCAATAAATAGTGCCATGCCTAAATAAGGTAAAATCAACTTATCGGCCATAGCGTCAATTTGAACTTGGCTAAGCTCAGTGCCGACAGTATCGGTAAAGCCACTTAAAATTAAGGCAGTAAAAACGATTGGCGCAACCACACCCGCCCCCTTGTTCAAGATACCCATAATAGAAATACGTGCCGCTGCTGATTCCTCAGGACCTATGCGTACTACATAAGGGTTAACAGCTGTTTGTAATAATGTTTGTCCAGCCCCCATCACTAACTGAGCAAGTAAAAATAATGGGAAGATTTGTGTTTTCGCTGCAGGTATAAAAAGTAAGCCTGCAAGCATCATAGTACCCATCCCTAGTGCCATACCGTTTTTATAGCCAACTTTGCGGATAATAGCGGCAGAGGGTAAAGCGGTGAAGGTCACAGCAATATAGAAGGAGAATAAAATTAACGAAGCCTGAAATGGCGTAAGTTGCAGTATTTGCTGCAAGTAAGGCATTAATGAACCGTTCAGCCAGGTTGCAAAACCTAAAATAAAAAATAGCCCTGCGACGATTATCATCGGCACTGCATTACTTTGCTTGTTCTCTTGTTTATCTTGCGTGAGTGACATTTCCATAACTTCCTCGTTAAGTTGGGGTTGCTTTTATTGTTATAATTATTGCGTTAATTGATTAAGTAACTAAATCTTTACTCCTGAAATCCAGGTCTCTTTCACTGATAGGTCGTTATTAAGCACCACCATATCAGCTTGTTTTCCTTCAACTAATTGACCTCGAGTAACAGCTTGGTTTTGGTACAAGTATTCTGCTGGATATAAACTGCCCATTCGTAATGCTTCATCTAAAGCAATACCCAAACCTTGATGAGTATTCTTAACAGCACTTGCCATATCTAATGAAGAGCCAGCTAACTCGCCAGTAGTTGAGGTTAGTTTGCCATTATCGACATAAACTGTGCGGTCATATAAAGCAAACTGTGTTTGATCAGTGCCCACTGGCGGCATAGCATCAGTAACAAGGAATATTTTACCTTGAGGTTTAGCTTGGATTGCTAACTTACAACTTGCATAGTCAACATGGAAGCCATCAACAATCAAGCCACAGCTGGTAGCATTATTTAGTAATGCAGCACCAACAACACCCGGCTCTCGACCTTGTAATGGAGACATAGCATTAAACAAATGGGTAAAACCACTCGCGCCAGCATCAATCGCTTTCTGTGCCGTTTGAAAGTCTGCATTGGTATGACCTAGGCAAACCTTGATGCCTAATTCTGTCATACGATTTATATCATCACTACTTACAGTTTCTGGCGCTAGTGTCACAATGATTTGACCAATGTCTTGACGAGATAACACTTCCCACTCAGCATCAGATATAGGGCGGATATAGTCGGCACAGTGAGTGCCTTTTTTGGCTACAGATAAATGTGGACCTTCGAAATGAATACCGACAATACCGGGAACATCTTCAGTAAGAGCCTGTGAAATAGCATCTGCGGCTTGCTGCATGATTTCAATTTTATCGGTAATTAAAGTTGGCATCATTGCTGTGGTGCCAAATTTAGCATGAGCAAACATTATAGTTTTCAGGTTTTCAACTGAGGGGGAATCATTAAATAATGCCCCACCACCGCCATTAACTTGTAAATCAATAAAGCCTGGTACAACTAAACCTGTCACAGTGACATCAACATCACTAATATCTTGATCGATGGCAGTAATTTTACCATCAACAATTGTCAACACTTGATCATCAAGGAAAGCTTGTCCATCAAAAAGTCGTTGAGCATGAAAGCGTGTTTTGGTCATTGGTTTTCCTAGTTTATCAAGTACCGTAGTGAAATTAATTATACAGCCATTAAGCCTGTTTCTGTACAGACTGTTTGGCTTGTTGTTGCCTAGCAAAAAGTACTGAGCCGACTTCTGGTGCACTTAAGGGTTCAGAGAGGTTAGATTTAATTTCTTGCGCTAACCAAGGTTTTAATCGCGGTGTAAGACCACCGATCATCGACATACGAGGAGGATTTTTTGCAGATAAAGTGCGAGCAATGCTATTAATATACTCAGCACCTTCACCAACAATCGCTAGTGCAACTTTATCGCCTTGCTCTGCGGCATCAAAAACCAAGTTTGCTTGTTGCGCATAAAAAGTCGCTTTCTGGCTGGCAACTGCTTCAACTAAATCGGTATCATCTTTACAATTTAGTTTCTTCAGTAAAACATCGGTCATTATCGTTGAATCAACTAAGCCATCTAAGGATAACAGAACCTGCTTAACACCTTGTAGACCAAACCAAGCACCACTACCTTTATCACCGTGCGGGAAGCCATGAGCACCAACAATTGTCTGCTGCTCATCTATACATGAAAAACCACACGAGCCAGTACCACTTATCATAACAGCACCATCGCTACCATCATGAGCGCCAAGGCAAGCTATTAGCAAGTCAGTCGCTAAATGCATTGCTTTGAAAGGATGTTTCCATGCCGCCATTTGGTCAAATAACACAGGTAAATTTACACCTGCTAGACCAACACCTGCAACAAGTTCACTAAGTTCAATATGTGCTAAGCCAGCATCTTGCAAAGCAAGTTTAGCTGATTCAGTTATAGAGTTGGTTGCTTGCTCAAAGCCATGCAATGGGTTACCGGGACCTGAAATGCCTGTACCAAGTATTTCATTATCTTTATTCATAATAATGGTTTTACATTTACTGCCACCACCATCAATACCTAAAAATAATTCATTGTTTTTGTCACTACTTGTCAGCATACCGATCCCATGTTAACTGTCATATGATTAATTTTGATTTTTTCATCTTAGCTAGAAATGACAGCGTTGTCATTTCTTTTTAGGAGAAAATTTCAGCTTTTTTTTACAAGTGTTACTAAATGTAATTCAACTAACTGATAACACTAAATAAATATCAGTTAGTTTTTTTATAGCGTATTACTTTACTTGGGTGATTCGACTTGTTCTTTGGCCGTTAGTACTACGACTTCGAACATTTACCTCACCTGTAATAGCAATAGGGGTTTGATAAGTAAGCCAATCCCCGTTATTAACTTGATATTCAATGGTTAAACCTGGAAAGGCGATATTGGCATGTAACTTACCCGATTGAATAACCGCACCAACTGTCGGCAATCGATAATCAACTTGGGCCAACTCAAGTTTGGCAAACTCTTTTTTACCTAAAGTATTAGCAAATAGTGACCACTGATTATCGCGCATTACTTGCATATCTTTCGTAAATGCATTGCTTTGTTGTGAGTACTTAGCACCTTGGTAATTGTAAGGTACAGCCCAATCAGCTAAATGCCATGCTCTCTCAGCTAAAGCTAATAAACGTGGGAAAACCTTGTGCTCAACCATATCATCTGTTCGTACATTTTCACTCCACAATTGCCCTTGAATGCCTAGGAATTTATTCCCTTTTGCAAGTGGTGTTTCAGTATCATCAGCAACGTAGGCATTGTCTTGTCTATCTAACCAAAATTCAGCATGAACAGGTAAATTATCAGGCATAAATTGAAATACTTTTTCAGTATTAGTATGACGTGATGCCCAATAGTAACCATGCTCTTTAGGGTCAGCCTCATGCGGGAAATCGAAATACAAAACATCTGGACTCGAAATAACTACCTGCCAGTTCCGATTTGTCAACTGGTGAACTTTATTATGCCCCCCCCAGAACAATGCATCCCAGGCGTTAGCTTGAACAATAGCAGGCATATTATCAACACGGGTATGCTCCATGCCATCACTCCAGCCAGCCGTTTCAATATCTAATTCTGACAAAATACCAGCAACACGTTCAATAAAATAAGCACCAAGCTCACTCATTTTAGTAACTCCTTTATCATTATTAGCGACAAAGTCTTTACAGGCTGATGAATCTAACCATGCACCTGCTGTTTCATCAGCGCCAATATGATAACGAGTAAGCGGTTGCCCTGCATTTGCATGAATTTGTTTTACTTGTGTCATTACTTCAATAACAAAGTCATAAGAAGACTCTAAACACGCATTAATGGTGTTATCACCATAGAATTGCACTGAAGAGTACTTAGTAGTGTCAGCAAAATCATCTAATAAAAACTGTGTTGCTTTTTTATCATCTTCTAGCGCTTGGTATTTTTTATATCGAGCAGTCATAGCTTTCATCGAAGAGCGCGAGTGACCTGGCATATCTAATGAAGGGATAACTTGGATATGACGAGCAGTTGCCGCTTTTAAGATTTCTTGATAATCAGCAACACTGTAATAACCGTTTACTGAGGAATTTTCATCAACACCCGCGCCTAATTGTGGCATTAGGCAGTTTGTCTCACTGACGTCAAAACAGCGCTTCGCACCGATTTCTGTTAATTCAGGTAAACTTGGGATCTCTAAACGCCAACCTTCATCATCGCCAAGGTGTAAATGTAATTTATTGAGCTTATAAGCCGCCATTTGATCTAATAGCTTTAAGATAAATTCTTTTGAGTGAAAGTTACGCGCAACATCAACTAACATACCGCGAAAAGCATAGTGAGGTTCATCTTCAACCACAACCATAGGCACACGTGACTCACCTACAGTGATTAGACTCGCCAGTGATTGTAAGCCGTTAAAAACACCATTTCCGTCAACACCAATAATAGATATTTCTTTTTCTGATACCTTTAAACTATAACTGCCAATAATTTTTTCATCATCCGCGATGATACTTAGCTTTAATGGTAAACCGGCAGTACTTTGTTCAAGTCCTAAAGTAGCTAAACGTGCTAGTGCGGCATCTACTTCGTTGTGTTTAACATTACCTAATGAAACTGCAATACCCTTGCTGGTATCAGCAAAGCCCTTACTCGGATGAGCCTGGACCGATTTTGGCGTAGGAATAATAGCTTGTAACACAGCTAGATCTCCTGCTGCGGTATTATCCTCACTTAGTAGTGCATTACGTTGATATAGAGTTTCACTATTTAGCCATTGTGTTTTATCTGCTGAACTGCGCTTAAACTGTGTTGCCGTATCTGTAAATGCTTCAACATGAGGAAGGATCTCTAAGCCTGTATCTTTATCAATGTAAGGCACAGTACTTTCTATAACACGCGCATCAAGTCTAGGAGCACTAACAATATAGTTTGGCATAACATCAGACTCAGCTAGCGACCAAAACATAGCACGGAAATTTAACGTTTTCGTTTCACCTTGAGAAAAACCAGAGAAGCTATCTTTCAAACTTATTAAGTGCATATCCCCATTTAAGTGTTTTACGGTAAAGTCTTTACTTTCAAAAGACTGAATAGGCGCAATCTGACTAAAATGAATAGTCCAGTCTTTCGCAGCAATGGCTTTTTTAGCGGTAAAACTTAATTCCACCTCAAAACATGCACCATCAGCAACTTTACTATCACATTTATCACTAGGTATATTAGTTACGACACGATAGTTAACGTCAAGATCTTGAGCTATATTATCAATATCTTTTTGAGTGACTGAATAAATGGCCTGCAGATTAATTTTCTCACCAGTATCTATTGCTGGCTTTGGAGAGTTGTCACAACCGATTAGCGATATACTAGCGGCAATAGTAAGCGCTAAGATTTTTTTATTCATCTTGATAATGTGCATGTAATGGGCCTTTATTCAGTGTCGATGCTCAACAACTATTCAGCATTTAATAATAATATTAGTATAACTATCCACACTTTTGACAGCGCTGTCAAAAATAAATACATCAAACAGCCTTCTAGTTACAAGATTACACACTTTCCATAATAGCTCTGCTTTTGTTTAACTCTTGTACTTATTTCACCTTCATCCATTTGATTACCGTATCCCTACTAATTATTTCACCTGAGCTTAGTTACAATGAAAAACGCTTAAAAGTTGTGCCTTTAACAGGTTGCTCGTTTAATACTCAAGTTATTTTTGACAGCGCTGTCAAAACAAAATATGCTAACTTTAATAAAGCATCGTTATTGATATAGCAATGCACAGAAAGTTAGTCCTATAACAATGACTAGCTATTACTAAAAACAAACAATAAGTTGATATTATGAGCAAGATAACTCCATTAAATAATAAACTACATGCCCTTACTAAAATAACAGCTTCAAGTGATTACAGCCGTTTTAAAACACAACATTTGATTCCTATTGTTGCTCAAGACTTCACCGCTATTGCAACAGAGTTTCCTATTGTTTTTGTTAAAAACTCTGAAACAGGTCAGTTTCTTCCTGTTGCCATGATGGGAATTAAGAATGGGATAAACCTATATTGCCAAGAAAAAAACTGGTCAGCTGCTGTCGCCCCTTTAGGCTTTAATAACGCACCATTTTCTTTAATTAAAAAGAATGCTGACAGTGATGAAGTTATTGTCTGTATTGATGAAGAAAGTGCTTTGGTATCGACTAATGGTGGCGAAGCGTTATTTGATGAACTAGGTGAACAGACAGATTACTTGAAGCAACGTTCTCAAGCCGTATTAAAAGTTGCTGAATTTACTCAGCAGATCCAAGCTATCAGTCAGTTTTTTTCAGAAAAGAACTTACTTATTTCACGTCAACTTACCGTTAAGCTTGAAAATGAAGATGCACCATTTACCATTAATGGCGTTTATTTAATTGATGAAAAAGCATTAAATGAGCTACCAAGCGACGAGTTTGAGCAACTACGAAAGCAAGGCTTACTACCCTTGATTTATGCTCACTTAACCTCACTGCAACAAATCAGCCGCTTAACGATTAAACATAATCAGTTCTCAGCGAAAAAATAGGAGATTGTTGCCATGTCAGCAGTAACAAAAACACCTAAAAAAGTCATTATTGTTGGCGGTGGTACTGCTGGCTGGATGACGGCGAGTTTATTAGAAAAAGCCTGGGGTCATAAAGGTACAGAGATAGTACTGATTGAATCCGAGCTGATTGGCAAAATTGGCGTCGGTGAAGGCTCCACGCCATCATTAAAACTATTCTTTGAAAACTTGGGGATTAGTGAAAAAGAGTGGATGCCAGAGTGTAATGCTACTTATAAATGCGGTATAAGTTTTCCTAACTGGACAAACATAGAGCAAAATAAGGATAGTCAATATTCTAGTTACATTCACCCTTTCTATTCACATGCAGATTTTAAAACAGGCAGTGCTTTCATACACAACGCGAACCTGAGACGAAGTGGCATCGACGTACCAGCCCATCCAGACAATTATTGGCTACAGTCATCCTTAGTAAATATGGATAAAAGCCCAATAGCTAAAGTACAACTTAGAGATAAAATGGACTATGGCTATCACTTTGATTCGGCACTTGTTGGGGATTTCCTTAAAAAGCGTATGTTAAAGCGTGGAGTAAAACATTTATCAGATACCGTCAATAAGGTATTGCTCAATGATAATGGGGAAGTTGCAGCTTTATTTACTGAGGGGCACGGTGAACAGTATGCTGATGTATTTATCGACTGCTCAGGCTTTGCCGCTTTGCTTATACGAAAGGCGCTGAAAGTTGAATTTAATGATTACAGTGACTGTTTATTCAATGATAGTGCTATTGCAATTCAATCAACTATAAATTTGCAAAAAGCCATTCCTTCAAAAACAACATCTACTGCATTAACTTCCGGCTGGGCTTGGAGCATCCCTTTAAGTACTCGTTATGGTAACGGTTATGTTTATTCATCTAAATACATCAACGATAAGGATGCAGAGCAAGAATTAAGAGAGCACATTGGCCCAAGCTGTCAGGGATTTGAAGCAAAGATAATTAAAATGCGCTTAGGAAGAAATGAACTACATTGGCATAAAAATGTATTAGCTGTTGGTTTATCACAAGGATTCATAGAGCCACTCGAAGCAACTGCTTTGATGCTTATTCAACATACAGTAGAGAGCTTTATAAGTAGTTATGAAACGATGCTAGTTCAGGATATTGAACTTACCGATCAACAAGTGAAATATAACCACGCTATAAACGAAATTTTCGATAATGTTAAAGATTATATTGTTGCTCATTACCGCTTAAACACCCGAACAGACAGCGATTATTGGTGTGACAATAGAAACAACATTAATAATTCTCCGCGATTATCTGCCCTACTCCATAGTTGGGATCAAGCTGATGGAGACTTTGAAGCTACTTTAAAGCGTCATAATGCTGAGTTGACCTACTTTTCTCCAAGCTGGTATTGCTTGTTTGCAGGAAAGAGTCATTTTCCAGAGATATTAAATGCTACTACTGCAAACACAAAAGCAGCACCTAGCGAAGATATTAAAAATTATTGCCAAACTGTTAGCAAAAACTTTGTCGACCACCGAGTACAATTAAAAGAAACTTATGGCAATAAATGGCCAGAAATCAGCTAATACTTAATGCATATAAAGGGGCTAACAAGCCCCTTTATTTACAATAGTCACAGCCTTAGTAGCCTACTATTTATATAGCCTGTAAACCATACTGCTTAATTTTATTTATTAGCTCCCTATGATTAGGAAGTTGAGGGTTAAGTTGAGCTGCTATGGCTTTTATAGCGTCAGCCTGCTCTTTTGACTTATCATGCTCATGGCTCGGTAAAGGTGCTAGCTGAGTCTGATAATGCATTCCGTAGAGTAAATATAAGTAGTTATCATAATCAAATATTTCAAACTTGCTAAAGAAGTCTTCTTTCTGTGGACTGAACTGCTGCCATAACTGCAAGCGCGTTTTCAGCGTCTCTGGAATAGTCTCTTCTTTCTTATTATCTAGCCAAAATTGTGAATCTGTACGGTCTGAAATACAATAATGTAATTTAATAAAATCAACGACTCTATCCCAGGCATAGCCCATCACATGATTAAATCGCTGCTCTAACATAAGCATTTGTTCGTCTGACTCAGGGAAACGTTCGGCTAAAAAGCTTGCTGCAAAATCAGTCAGCAAAATTGAAGTTGCTTCTAACGGCTCTAGGAACCCTTGAGCTAAGCCTAATGATACACAGTTTTTATGCCAGAATTTTTCTCGGTGTCCCACTTTCATTGGTAGTTTTCGATAGGAAAGCCCTGTTGGATTGCCTTTTAAATAATGGTCCAATTTATTTTTAGCTTCTTCATCAGACATGTGGTCATTGGAGTATACAAAGCCAACACCTCGACGCTTAGTTAACGCAATGTCCCAAATCCAGCCCGCCTGGTGTGCTGTAGCTATAGTATATGGCGGTATTTCATCGGTTTCTTTTGTAGGAACTTGTACAACTAATGCTGAGTTAACAAGTAACTCTTTCGACTTATCAACAAAAGGCACATTAAGCGCCTGACCCGACAGTAGTGCCTCAAATCCGGTACAGTCGAGGTAGAAATCAAATTTAAGCTTACCAAGCTCTTTTGTATTTAGCGCAACTATACTGCCACAGTTACTTAGCTCAGCATCAATGACGTTCGCTTTTATATGCTGCACAGCAAACTTTTCTACCGCGTTTTTACATAATAAACGTGCAAACTTAGCAGCATTTAAATGATAAGCATAACCAAGGGTGCCTTGGTATTCTGGTGTAGTTATCGACTTAGGCGCTTTATTTTGCTCACAAGCACTATGCTGAGGTGAAAGCATGTCCGCATACATACTACCTTGCCCATGATTGAGCCAGTATGGGGTTAGATCTTCAGCAAACTTATCAGGAGCATCAAACAGGTGGTGAAAGAAATTATGATCACCATTTTTATGTTTATCCATCCAATTAACAAATTTGATAGATTGCTTAAATGTTACGTCACACTCTCTAATAAACTCTGTCTCAGAAATACCAAAACTTGATAAGGTTTTTCTAATATTTGGCACAGTACCTTCACCAACACCTATAGGGGCAATGTCCGGTGATTCAATTAAAGTAACGGTTATAGCATCATTGTCTTTAAACTTTTTACCTAAATGGTTTGCAGCTAACCAGCCCGCCGTGCCGCCACCAACAACAACAATTTTATTCATCGACATAATTCCTAATAATTGAGCACGTTAAACTAACTTTTATACTACTTACAATACAGCAACTGACCTATAAAAAAACCCAGCATAGGCTGGGTTTTTATAATTATACAGTTTATTAACTATCGCTTAGAAACGAACAGTTACACCAACTTTATAACGAGCTTCGCCTTCGAAGCTCCATGCTGGGTAGCCATGTCTAAGTTCAGGTTTAACTTCAGCATCACCTGATGCAACACCAACTTGAACACTATCTTCTTCAAGAATGTTTGCTGCTTCAAAAGTAACATCTAAATAATCTGTCGCAGACCAAGTAGTACTTAAATCTAATGTACCGTAATCTTGATGCTGACGTTGTCCATAGAAACCAGACTCACGAATCATGTACTCTGAACGCCAGTTATAAGCTAAACGCGCTGAGAAGTTATCATTTTCATAGTAACCTACTGTATTTACAGTGTGCTTAGAAGAATCAGAGAAAACACCAATTTGATCTGGGTAGTTAGCAGCTGGAGAGCCTGCATCAGCATAGGTATAGTTTACAGAGTAACCAAAACCGTTATCAAATGCGTCTTGAAGTTGTAACTCTACGCCCTTGATTTTTCCGCCAGTCGCATTTTCTTTATCAATAACTGTCCAACAGTCATAAACACCAACACCACATGTGCTACCGCCTTCAGCTTCAAGGTTTGGATCGTCTATACCTATCTGTTGATTAAGTTTTTGCACTGTAGTTACAAAAGTATTTACTTCTTTTAAGAAGTAAGTAGCACTGAACATACCTTCTTCGCTAAAGTACCATTCTGCACCAAAGTCAGATTGGAAAGCTTTGAATGGGTTCAAGCCTACGTTACCTGTTTGAACACGTTCGTTACCAGCAGTACCATCGTTGTAACCTGGTAAACCTGAGCTAGCAAACATATCAGAATAGTTAGGACGAGACATTACTTGTGCTGCTGACATACGTAAAATAACATCTTCAGCTAAGTCAAAAGCAACGTTGATGCTTGGTAATACTTCACTGTAATCAGCTGAGTTAGTTGATAAAGTATCAGCATACTGACCTTGTGCATCTAAGGCATAGTAATCAGAAGAAACGTCTGTTGTTACGTAACGGAAACCGAAGTTACCACGGAAGCCTTCACCATCAAAATCGGCCATAGCATAAATAGCTAAGTTTTCTTCATCAACAGTACCGTAACCGTCTTTAGCTTCTGTGTAGCTATCGATGAACGAGTATGAATCGTTGATCATTGCATCAAAGTTAGGCTTAGGTAAGGTAAAACCAGCGCCTGAAGTCATAGTACCAGAGTAGAATGCTGAAGCATCTTGTGCAGCAATGTCAGAAGAGTTGGCATTCAATGTTTGTTGAGAAACAGAATGATCCGCATAACGGAAACCTGTTTTAATTGCGCTGATAGCACCTAATTCAACAGGAACTTCAACATCAATATTTAAGTAAGTTTCTTCATCTGAGTTAGGTTGCTTTTTAAGTGCCCAACCAGCTGAAGCAATATCTGCATTGAAATCACTTGCATCAAATGATTTGTTTGCAATATCAATAGCAATTACATCACCAGTTGCATCATAAGTACCAGCGAAATCAGCTGGAGCACCGATGAAGAAACCGTAGTTAGAAGTAAGGTTTGTACCACCTTCAGACTTAGTGTTACCTACACGACCTGAAACAGTAAAGTTATCTGCTTCATATTTCCAATCGAAATCGTAAGTATCAGACGTCATACCTGTTGAACGAGCCCACGTTTGTGCCCAACCTGGGTTAGCACCAGTACCTGGACGACGGTAGAATGTACAAGTATTATCAGCATTTTGCTGTTCACAGATAGCATCTTTATCATCAGGGAACATTGTAAATAAAGAAGTATTTAAGTTATCAGCTTCAAGGTCTAAGCTTGTTACTGTTACGCCAAATTCTAACTCTTCAGTAGGAGCATATTGTACTGCAAGGTTTAGTGACGTACGGTTACGCATTTGTTGGAAAGTTGAAGGAACAATGTCACCCCAGCCAACTAAAGATTCGATACCGTTACGTTGATAATCTTTTTCCGATACTGAGCCAGCAACTAAGATACCAAAGTTTTCGTCTTCGTTTTTCCAGCTGTATAAAGCAGATACTTCAGGGTCAATTTCTTCTGAAACTGTACCGTAATCGCCTTTTACACTTGCAAATACTGTATTTGCATCAAGATCGAATGGCTTACGAGTCTTAACAATAACTGTACCGCCAACACCACCTTCAACGATATCCGCTTGTGAAGATTTGTAAACTTCAATACCGCCAACTAACTCTGAAGGTAACATTGAGTAGTTAAAGCTACGGTCAATATCTTGTTGGTCATACCAACCAGTTGAAGCAACTGAATGGCCATTTAATAAAGTACGCGTTAATTGTGCAGAAGCACCACGAATTGATACTTGTGAACCTTGGCCGAACTGACGGTTAACTGCAACACCAGGGATACGCGCTAATGATTCACCAACATCGCCGTCAGGGAACTTACCAATATCTTCTGAAGATACCGCATCCATTACAGCATTTGAAAAACGCTTAGCATTTAAAGATGCTTTTAGTGAACCACGAATACCTGTTACTTGAATGACTTCTACGTCATCTTTTTTAACTGCTGCTTCTTCGGCTGCCATAGCTTGTGATGATACACCAGCTAGGATCATAGCGATTGAACTTGCTAACACGCCTTTTTTAAATGTTTTAGTTGACATCGACTTTCCCTTACACACGTTTTGTTTTTAAAAATGTTTTTATTTGTACTTAGAATTATTTAGTTGGTTTTACGACAGCGCTGTCAATATTTAATGACAACGCTGTCATAAGACTTATAAAACCATACCGTTTATTTTTACGTTTGACCAGAATAAATTAACCAAAAATTGCACTCCGTTAACAAAAAAACACAACACGACTGAATTTAAAGGACTTTTTTTTATTTTTTTTTTGTTATTAGATATGTGATTATAGGAAAAACTAGCAAGTTTTGTATAAAAAAAATACGTAAAATGTCAGCTCGTGTTTTTTTATTCTTTTAGCCGGAATAATAATTCACTTATTTGAATAAAACGATTAGGGTAATTATTTTATTCATTTATTTGATCTGCAGACAAAAAAAAGCTAATGCCCATTTTTAGGCATTAGCTTTTGTTTAACTATGATACTTTTTGCTTTAATAGGTAAGTTAGCAGTCTAACCTTACCTCTGAAAACGAAAGTAAAGTGCTATTTTGATGATTGATAAAACTTCAACAAACTTGCTGTTGAACAGTCATGTTGTTCAGAGATGCTATCAGATTCTAATTCTTGCTGTATTTCAGCAGCTAGTCCCTTACCTAACTCAACGCCCCACTGATCAAAAGAACAAATTTGCAAGATAATACCTTGTACAAAAATCTTATGTTCATAAGCAGCAATCAAACTGCCTAATGTTGTAGGATCTATTCGCTTTAATAAGATTGTATTGGTTGGTCTATTACCTTTGTGTACTTTATGAGGAGCTACTTTATCAATATAATCTTCAGTACGCCCTTTAGCTTTTAAATCAGCTCGAACTTGTTCTTCATTAACACCGGCCATCAACGCTTGTGTTTGTGCAAAAAAGTTTGCCATCAGGGTTTCATGATGCCCTTTCACTGGCGTAACACTCTCTACAGAGCCAATAAAGTCAGCCGGAACAACATTATTACTCTGATGTAGGTACTGATAAAAAGCATGCTGACCATTAATACCTAACTCGCCCCAAATAGAGGGTACTGTGGCATAGTCAACTTCATCACCATCCCAAGTAACTGACTTTCCGTTACTTTCCATTTCAGCTTGCTGTAAATAAGCCGTAAGCATATGCAAAGTTTGATCGTAAGGTAAAATTGCTTGTGATTGTGAGCCAAGGAAAGTGGTATTCCAGACACTAATCAAAGCTAAAATAGCAGGGAAATTTTCTTTTAATGGTGCATTTACAAAATGCTGGTCCATATCATGAGCACCGCTTAGTAACTCTTTAAATTTATCAAAACCTAAATCGAGTGCTATTGCTAACCCTATTGCAGACCATAAAGAGAAACGGCCACCAACCCAATCCCACATATCAAAAATATTCTGCTCTTCTATACCAAAGCTCATAGCATTTTCTTTATTCGCTGTTACTGCAACAAAATGTTTAGCAACAGATTTTTCATCAAAAGAAGAGCTGGTTAACCATTTCATCGCCGTGCGAGCGTTAGTCATTGTTTCTGTCGTGGTAAAGGTCTTACTTGAAACAATAAATAGAACTTTTTGGGGATCAAGTGGGCGCAGTACTTCAACGATTTGTGCGCCATCAACATTTGATACATAGTGAACATTTACACTACCATCACTATAGTGTTTTAAGGCTTCTGTTACCATTTGAGGACCAAGGTTTGAGCCACCGACACCGATATTAACAATATCCGTAATACGCTTTCCTGAGTATCCTAACCAATGACCTTGGCGTACTTTATTAACAAAAACTTCCATTTCTGCTAATTGTTTTTGCACATGGTCAGTGACATTTTCACCATCAATTATTAGTGGCTCATCACTTTGACGACGTAATGCTGTATGTAAAACGGCACGGTCCTCAGTCTTATTAATTTTTTCACCCGAAAACATCTTGGCACGCCAATCACAAACCTTAGTCTCTTCCGCTAAAGCAAGTAAAGCGTCGAGTGTTTCACTATCGATTAGGTTTTTAGAGTAATCGAGCAACATGTTTGGCAATTCAATAGAGAACTTATTGAAACGTTCGCTATCTTCGGCAAACAAAGTGTTCATGTGCTGAGATTTTTTATCTTGGGCAAGTTGCTGAAGTTTTTTCCAGCTAGCTAATGTTTGGCGGGATGACATACTAGTTCCTATAAGGTGATTTAGACACGATTATCAACTTTATCATAATGCATAAACTGAGCTTTTACTCGATTTAAGCGTTATGACATGTAAAATATTCATGATACCCTATAAAAAAATGACAGCGCTGTCAATTGTTAATACCCTATAGAATACTGCAAAAGTCTATAGATTACTATCGATTGGCTATGCAATAATACTGGCATACCTGGTAGCACCAGTAAGATTATAATAAGAAGAGCAAGGTTATCTGCAAATGAAAGCGACTATAAATGATGTAGCAAAACAAGCCGGTGTATCAATAAAAACGGTTTCTCGAGTTATCAATAATGAAACGTCAGTACGTCAATTAACGCGTGAAAAAGTTCAGCTGGCTGTTGATGAGCTCAATTATCAGCCTAATTTAGCTGCACGTAATTTAGCAGGTACTAAATCTTTTTCTATTGCCTATATTTATGATAACCCCAACGCTTATTATATTATTGATATGCAAAAAGGTATTTTATCGGCCTGTAAGCAACAAGGTTTTGAGCTATTAATTCATCCTTGTGATGCAAAAAATAAAAATATTACTGAAGAAGTCGTCAATATGGTAAAGCAAGCCCGCATTGCAGGCTTAGTGTTAACACCACCTTTATCTGAAATGCCTGACTTTGTTAAGTCACTACTAGAGCTTGATGTTAAGGTTGTTCGTATTATGTCTGGTGATGTAGCTCCCGATGAACTCACTCCCTGCGTGATGGTAAACGATAGAGATGCCGCACAAACTATTACTCAGCATCTTATCGATTTAGGTCATAAAGACATCGCCTTTATCGCTGGTGATGCCGAACATATGTCAACTATGGAACGTTATAAAGGCTATAGAAGAGCATTGAAGGCAAGTAACATTGAGTTTGATAAGTCACTAGTAATTGAAGGTGATTATTCTTTTGATTCCGGTGTTAGTGGTGCAAAGCAGTTAATGTCTACAGACAATAATCATAATCGACCAACAGCCATATTCTCTTGTAACGATGAAATTGCTGCAGGGGCACTATTTGCTGCTAGACTAATGAATATTTCTATTCCTGAGCAATTATCAATTGTCGGCTTTGAGAACAGTCCTTTCTCTCGTCAAACTTGGCCAAAACTTACAACAGCAGATCAACCAAACGATGAAATTGCAGAAGATGCAGCAAACTTACTGATCAGTCAGGTCCGTAAGCAAAAGAACCAAACTACCGTCAGCCAATACGTGCCAAAACTTATCGTCAGAGACTCTTCTGCACAATCTATATAGCTATTGAACTGTATATTTAGAGAGAGTATTAGCGCAAATAAGTGAAAGCACTTATTGTTCTGCGCAAGCTAGGGTAAGGAAATAGTGAAGTGAAGTGTCTTAACGCTTTATTTTATATTGAAAGAGTCGTCTATCTTTTTCATTTTAGCTACATGATTCAAATGCGCTTTTCTGGCAGAATAAATAAATATAGTAACAACAACACTAATTGAAATAAGTAGTATGATAGGTTCTTGTGATAGTGCTTTGCTAAGCCATTCCATGGTGTACCTTCCTTAGTATTAATTCGCGCTGATAATAGAATTATCCATTCACTATTTTTAATATCAATGCATTTGATGAAAAATCAAACACATTGATTTATTGGCGCATCTTAAGCCATATTGCACGATTGTTCAAGTGTTAGAATATCCCCTAAAGGTTACTCTTCAAAGTAAGTTCCCCAACCATCGTAGTCTACTTTACATTTTTTTGCTAATTCAAACATAGTTTTGGTTTCTGTTTTTATTAACTCCATATCAAGCATTTGTTCTGTGACAATATCAAAGGCGAATACTTTATCGCCATTTTCTAACTCTGCTTCTTCAGGCTCTTCAATTTCTAAGCCTAACTTAAATGCAGCAATGGCAGCTTTTTCTAACAAGTCAAAGTCACTACTAGCAAAGTGATGCTCTATGGTGTGATAAACTTCATCATTGGTACCATCTGCAAGTAGTTCAGAAATGAGCATTTCGGTATGGCCTAGCCAATGTTGTAATTCTTCATCAATCATTTTAATACCTATTTAGGTTGATATTTTTATGTTGCAATAAATAACGTCTGTTATTTGTTTAAATAAGCCGAAGCTTCAATCGATAACTGTTCAATTTTCTCTGACATTAAGTCGTGAACTTCATTTACTTTTAAACGCAAGTTCTCACGGTTTTCCTCACCAAGTTGAATCGGGTCTAGAAATTCAATAATAATTTTTCCATTGTTCCAACGGTTTAACTTAATGGTGCCATGTTGGTTACTGGCACAAATAGGCACAATAGGAACACCTGCTTGCATGGCTGTACGAAAAGCCCCTGTTTTAAGCGGCAATAAACCTCGACCTCTGCTTCGTGTCCCTTCAGGAAACATCCATACAGACAGTTGATTACGCTTAATTTTGTCAGCTGTTAACTCTATGGTATTCATAGCTTTATTGGTGTTATTGCGATCGATTAAAATATTACCCGTTAGCCAGTACATTTGCCCGAAAAAAGGAATCCACTTTAAGCTCTTTTTACCAACACTCACTGTCCCTGGTAATACGGCATTAGCATGAGTAAAAAGATCATAGCTATTTTGATGATTTGCCGCCCAGACTGCTGGACCGATGTTTTTAACTGATTCAGGTATTCTTACTTCAACTTCAACGCCTAGAATAAGATTAGGGATTTTTCCTAATACTCTTGCAGTGTGATACACGTTATCACGATGAAAAGGACGGATCAGACAATATAAAATCGAGATTATACATATAATCAGCAAAGCTAAAGTCATTAAAATAAAACGTATTACAGCTAACAAAGAAGGCTCCCACATTGATAGCTAAAAAAGATTATGGGCGAGTATACAGAAAAAACAAATAATAAGGTAAAGCTATTATTTATTTATCTAATATTAAGCAAGATTATTAGCATTGTTTACAGAAGAGAATTACGAGCTGAATTTCACTTCAATAAAACGGCATATCAATTTACTGATAACCGTCTATTGAAGCTTATTTTTATACCACCGTTAGGCGGTGATATTATTAAACATATACCCTTGACCCCAAACGGTCTCTATTTGATTCTTTTGCATTCCTGCTAAAGTTAATTTCTCACGCAATTGCGACATTCTTACGTCAAGCGTGCGCTCTACGCCATTATAAGTTCGACTCAGTAATTTATGATAAAGCTGATCTCGTGATAAAATTTGACCTTGATGCTCAAGTAACAATTTCAATAAATTAAACTCAAAAGTAGTCAGTTTAGTTACATTACCATTGATGAAGCACTTCTGCGATTTTGGCTGTAGGCAAACATCGCCTAAGGTTAGGCTAGCTAACTCTACTTGATTTGCCTTTTCATTCTGGCGTCGAAATAAAGCCGCTATTCGCATCATTAAAATACGGCTATCAATAGGCTTAGGTAAATAATCATCCGCACCAAGTTTAAATGCATCAATTTGCTCTTGCTCACAGTTCTGGCTTGAGACTACCACTAATAGCCCATGAAACATGGTTCGAATATCACGAATGAGCAACAATGTTGAGCTGTCCGCAAATCCAACATCGAGCACTATCATATCTGGGTTATGGTCAAGCAAGTAACCCTTTAGGTCAGACTCCCCCGCTTCCCCTGTTGATAGTTTTGTAGTTTGATAGCCTGATTCATTTACATTGGCTAAAAAAGCTTTACTTAGATAATGATCATGTTCAATTAACAAAAGCTTTGATTGCGATTGATTATTTATAATAGTTTCAAGTGCTTGTGTATTTTCAACAAACTCTATACTTGATCCCATAACAGACTCCTTAAAAGTAAACGACTTTGATTTATAACTTTAATAATTAAATTATAAAACAAAGCCACCAAGAGACTGTAATAGGTTGTAAAGGAACTGTAACAGCTTGCAAGATAAGATTAATCTATTTATTTATAAGGTGTTACGTTCAAAATATAAAAAATCATGAGGCTTAATCTGTACTGAAACTTGCTGATTCATGGTCAGTTCAATATCACTATAGAGGCTTAATTTATTAAATGACACTGCTTCATCTACTTGCGGGTTAACAAGGCTACGCAAGTAATAGTGATAGCCCTGCTCGGTAACACTGATGTGCTCAACTTGTGCATTGGCTTTATTCACTTGGTCTAGTTCAACAGTCAAGAGCAGATGCTGCGGCTTAACTAGTAAATAAACCAGCGGTGCTTGCTCACTCTTTATTAACTTAGTACCGATAGATTCAATATCAATCTTACCTAATAAACTCTGTGCACCAATAGAATTAACTTGGCAAGGCAACCAACTACCCAATTGCAAAAAGTCAGCGACTTGGAAACTATTTGGCTGCTGACAAATAACACTTGGCGCATCAAACTGTAATAACTTACCTTGTGCCATTACCGCCATCTTATCGGCAAAAGTAAAGACTTCATCTTTATTGTGAGTAACAAATATAGCAGTCATATTAAATTGTTTTAATAACTGCCTGATCTCAACCATTAACTCATTTCTTAGGCGTGCATCTATATTTGAAAAAGGCTCATCCAATAGCAATAATTTAGGTTTAGGTGCTAACGCTCTGGCAATAGCAACTCGCTGTTGCTGACCACCAGATAGCTGATGAATATAACTTTCACTATGGTCATTTAACTTCAATATAGTGAGTAGCTTATTTATTTGTTCACTTTGTTCTTCTTTACTTAACTTGCTAATACCAAAGGCGATATTTTCTTTTACCGTTAAATGTGGAAACAATGCATAATCTTGAAAAATCATACCTACTTGACGTTTTTCAGCAGGCACACAGTTTTTGTCATCACTGAGTAACTGCCCATCAATGACTATTGTTCCTGTACTGGGTTTACTAAAGCCTGCAATAGCATTAAGCAAGGTCGTTTTGCCACAGCCACTTGCACCAACAAGGCCTAATATCTCACCTTGTTTAAGGTTAAGATCTAATGCTGATAACACCACTTTATCTTGCAGCTTTATCGAAAGCTGTTGGATAGTTAATAACGCTGTCATACTTTTTCCTTGCTCTTATTCAAAAGCACAATAGGTAATAAACCGAATAAAACAATAAGAATTGCCCCTAAGGCCCCCTGCTCTAACATCTCATCAGAAATGAGCTGATATATTTGGCTACTTAAAGTTTCAAAATTAAAGGGGCGTAACAGCAGTACTGCTGGTACCTCTTTCATTGCCTCGACAAAAACTAATAACCATGCAACAAAGATAGCTGGGGTTAGTATTGGTAGGTCTACTTTAGTTAAGCTGCCAGTTAAATTTACTCCCAATGACGCAGGGGCACAATCTAG
>Ga0105356_10000844_pt1 | contig 29968 bp, 25 predicted proteins | sample GOMGulsemesocosm_3_FD_83502 | JGI IMG/M metagenome (GOLD analysis project Ga0105356, IMG submission 83502) | Methane-oxidizing microbial communities from mesocosms in the Gulf of Mexico - GOM9D Gulf of Mexico | ecosystem: Environmental > Aquatic > Marine > Cold seeps | place: Gulf of Mexico...
ATCTATGGATTTCTTGAATTACCCCGATACGGGTTCCGGGCGTCTGTTGGCGTATTTTACCCAAACGAAAATGCTCAGGTGTCATTGACTAAGCTTGAGAAATATTATTGGGTTGGGTGGACGAAAGCGAACGGTCTGACACTATAAATGATGAGTTATACCAAATTTTAAATCTTTTCGATCGCTAATGGAATGATGGACGTTATAAGGAAATATATGCTTCGATTTTATCACATAATTATAGCTGTTCTCTTGGCTCTTAATAGCTCAGGGGCTCATTCCGAAAGATCTGCCATCGATATATATGGCAGCCTTCCGGAGTTTAGATCCTTGTCAATATCGCCTGATGGTGAGCACTATGCGTACATCCAACGCGTGGATACTGCGGATTATTTTGTGGTTCTGCATATTGCATCAAAAAAAATCATAGCAAAAATACCAGCCAAGAGCCTTAAAGCTAGGTCTACCTATTTTGCTACCAATGAGCATGTTCTGCTTCGTGCCTCTGATACCATTAGTAATTTTTGGTTTAGAGGTAGGCGTGAGCGTTCGGGAGCGCTGGTTTATAATATTCGTTCGAATGAGGTAAGGCTGCTGTTAAAGGGGACGAAAAATATTCATCCTGCCCAGACCGGGTTAGGAAAGGTTGTTGGTGTACACGAAAGGGACGAAAAAGTGTATATGCCAGCTTTTCACTGGGGTGGAGCGGTTTCATACAATTTATACAAGGTTGATCTAAACAACGGTCGAGGAAGGCTTCATGCGCGGGGTACAGCTAACACTACTGACTGGTTTGTGGGTAACGATGGGCTTGTTCTGGCTCGCGAAGAGTATGATAAGGACGACAAAGAGCAACGTATCCAGTCGAAGACTTCAGGGAAATGGAAAACCATCTATTCTGTCGAGACTTCCATTCCGAAAATTTCAGTGCAGGCAGTATCGGCCGATGAGAGATCGTTACTTTTTATTGACAAAAATGACGATAGGGAAGCCGTCTATTCGATGAGTCTTGAGACTGGGGAAGTCATTGGGCCTTTATATTCAAAAGATGATACAGATATTGACTACTTGAAAACAACTATCGACCGAAAGCTATCGGCGGTAGTGTATAGCGGCTTTAAGCCGAAATATGAATTTGTCGATGCTGTTAGTAATGCATTATACAAACGATTTGAGCAAACTTTTCCAAAGAGCAGTATTTATTTTGAGTCATCAACAGCGGACAATGCGAAAGTCATTATAAAAGTAGACGGGGGAGGGGAAGCAGGATCTTTTGTTTTATTTGACAGCGCTAAATCTAAGTTATTCAGGCTGGCAGCAGAATATGATGTTGAGTCGGTAGGGCCATCAAAGGCAATTAGATACAACTCTCGAGATGGGTTAAAAATACCCGCGATCATTACCTTTCCGCCCGGCGACGTTGTAGCTAAAGACCTCCCGCTAATTGTATTGCCCCATGGCGGTCCTGAGTCTTATGACAGAATCGGTTTCGACTGGTTGAGCCAATATTTTGCCGTGAAGGGTTATGTGGTTTTGCAGCCAAATTTCAGGGGCTCTACAGGGTTTGGCTATGAGTTTCGCAATGCTGGTAGAGGGCGTTGGGGGCGTGAGATGCAGGACGATGTAAGTGATGGTGTCAGAAGGTTAGTGTCGGCTGGCTATGTCAACCCGGAGAGAGTGTGCATAGTTGGAGCCTCCTATGGTGGCTATTCAGCACTAATAGGGGGAGCTTTCAACCCTGAATTGTATCGTTGTGTTGTGTCGATAAATGGCGTTTCAGATTTGCCTTTGATGATGAAAGAGACCAGTCAAAAGTATGGTCGAAATCATTGGGTGATCAGTTATTGGAAATCGGTTATTGGCGACAGAAAGGAGCAACTCGAGAAATTGGAAAAAATATCACCGGTAAATTTTGCAAGCTCTTTTCAATCGCCGGTCCTGTTGATTCACGGTAAGGATGATTCGGTTGTGCCGATCAGGCAAAGCCGGGAGATGCAGGAAGCCTTGGAGAAGAAGGATAAGGCCGTTGAGTTTGTTGAGCTGGAGGGGGAGGATCATTGGTTGTCGACAAGTACCAGTCGGGTGGCGGCCCTACGCGCAATTGATGCTTTTCTTGATAAACATAACCCTATCGATGATCTATAATCCCACTTTCTATTCTCAATACAGATTACTTCAACGAAGATTGGCATGCATAACTTATAGCAGATATGACTGATATGTATAATCAGCTTAAAATCGATGATCTAGAAATCGCGGTCGAAAAGAATAGAAATAATTATATCGAGCTGAATATAATTGATGCCACATTGGTAAAAAGAAGACCTAGAAAAAGAAACCTTCTACTACGTGAGCGGATAAGGTTGCTTCTCAATCCAGATAATGATTTGGAGGGTATGGAGAATCCTGCTGCCATTGACGCCAAGGCTTATTTGGCAGGAGCGTCACACTCACTTGAAGAGCGCCTATTAAATTTCAATATTAATGTAATAGGAAAGGAGTGCCCTGATACGGATCCTGAAAAACGATTATTACGGCCAGATATGCTTGAACGTCTAGTCGGTGATAGACCAACAAGTCGCGAAGAATTTACCGTTTTCATCCCTGGTTATTTACGAACTTATACATGTGTAAATGAAGCAGAAAAATATCTTGATGATGTCCTAGAAATTATTGCAGATTTTGAAAGTAATTAGTCGCTGAAAATTGGATAAAGCTAAGCTGAATGTATGGAGGTGCTTTATTTTGAAAAGTAGTCTAAATGCGTTTGATAACGTTCAGAGTTTTGGATTTTCTGGCTGAAGACAGGCGGTTTATAATGAATAATCTCTTGGTGTGTTTTGACGACGAGGGATCTAACGCGACTCTAGGACGTGAATGTTCAGGGGGTCATGTTTACGCACCATCGATGACTTGTGCGCAGGCTAAAGGGCAGAATGTGGCGAAAGAGATTAGAGTCATGAGCTATTTTAATTAAACATTATGTTATTTCCCTATAGCCGGTAGTTGAAAGATACATAGATAACTTAACTTTAAAAAATGAAATTTCGTCGTTCATTGTTTACAAAAGATTAGAATTTTATTGTAAACATAGCTGGGCCAGTGTCTGCGCCACTGAATTAAGCCAGTATTTGTTATTGGTCTGTTGATTTGCAGAAAATATTGACCCATTTGACGCGTATATTTGCGGGTTCAAATGACCCATACCCAAACCAAGAAACGCTGTCATGCCTAAGTTTTGAGGCAATTTAGGTGGATTACTATTCAGCGCAAACGGCGGGTCAAATCCGGGCGTATTTCAACATATATTACTCACATCGAAATGTACGCGCTAAAACTTTAAACGTGCAATTTCGCTACAACCTTTGAGCACGACCGGGTTTGCACGATAGTTATCACTTTCATCCGCTGGTATTTGCAGCATCTGAAGTAGGTAGGTCGCTGTCGCCCTACGTGTAACCAACTTAAGTGATGGCCCATCAAAACACCGTTCATATCTGACAAGATTCTGCTGTGCTTCGCTCAAGTGGGGGTTGGGTATCAATTCTAAAGTGATGTCGTTGTGCCAGTCCTCATCTTCCTTAGGGTCGTTTATATTGCGTCCAAGTTTATCGCTGATACTCAATATTCGGCCAAGTAAAAAGTCCTTATAGATCTTATCTTTTTCGCAAAATGCTCGCGTATGCCAGCGGTAACCGCTCGATACGATTGAGTGGGGAGCGATGATTCGCTCTTCTCCTTCGGGTGTCGACATCGAGCCATAGGTAATTTCCAGTCGCAGTCCTTTTCTACAGGCATTGACGACCCTTCTGACGATATCTGGATTGGCTAGTCGTCTAGGGGCTCTTAGTACGTGGGTATTGGTACTCGGGAAGGGAAGGCTTTTCAGGCTGTCTTCAAAGATATCGTTTGATGACAACAGATTGAAATACTCGTCGGCAGTGCCTGCACTAAATACTGGCGTGAAGCTTTCTGTTGGGCGCTGCCCTTTGATTGCCGGGTCCTGGATGATATTGCCTGGCGCACGCTCTTTGTAGCTGCCTATTACCCGCCCAGCCTGCGCCCGCTGAAGGCCAAAGGCGGCTTCCAGATGCTTACTGGTTAGCCGCCCCTCCCACAAGCAATAGATTTCGATGAATCGAAATCTCAGTAAAGTTTCCCATTTGATATCAAGTCTATCGGTCGAAGCCATTAACGTGCTCATTTATGAGGCATGTGAATCTGCACAGCTGTTTACTGTAGCATAAATATACATTAACTTTATCACTGTATTCAACGATTTGACCGTTAAGGCGTTGGGAGGCAGGCATGAATAAGAAGTGGACATATAAAGAGCTGGAGGCTTTTGGGCGTACTAAGCTCTCTGGGAGTTTCTACATGCGGGAGTTTCTCCATTCGGAGATCGCACAACTACATGGCTTGCTCAATGCGCCTGATGACGCTGAGCTGGCACTTACAGCAGGCACTCAACTTTGCGAAAGGGTATTGGAGCCGATTGCAGAGCGCTGGGGCAAGATTCACATTCGCTCTGGTTATCGTTCGTCGGAGGTCAATCGGCTAGGTAACGAGAAGAAGCTTAACTGTGCCGGTAATGATAAAAATGTGGCTGCTCATATTTGGGATCAGCGCGATTCGTCAGGGCTCTGTGGGGCTACCGCTTGTGTCGTTATACCCGCATACAGCGATTATTTCGATTGTACCGGAGACTGGGCTTCACTAGCTTGGTGGCTGCACCAGAACATTCCTGATTATTATGAGATGTGCTTTTTCAAGGAGATGTGTGCATTCAATATTCGCTGGTATGAGGGAGCTGACAGTCGGCAATCAATAAAGAGCTACTGCATAAACCCTGATACTGCTGACAAGACTGCGTTGCTAAGTAAAGGAGTAGTAAGTTCGTTTTATCGCGACATGCCCGATGAGCAGCGCAGTGCTAAGGCCGAGAAAGTACTAGTGGCAAGACCCTATCCAGAAGAGTTCAAAATCGAAGCCGTCAAGCAAGTCACGAATTGCAGCTACAAGATTAACGAGGTAGCCGAAAAACTATTGGAGGACTCCACATGGGTGCGATAATGAAGATACTCGGTTACATCATAGCACTGGCCATACTATCGGCCATACAATCCGCATGCGAGGCGGGAGCAGCGGCTAGTGCCATTATTTGACTCTATATTGAACCAACGCCACTTTGGTGGACTTCCCAGGGTCTACTAGACACCGAATGGCGTTAAAATCCAACTCTATTAGACCTGTTTGACGGCTTTGGTCTTGAATTCTTCTGTGTATCGCTCGCGGTTCATAAACGCCTCCTACAGAAATTATAATAGAGCTATTTGGTGCCTAGTACACCCTGGGACGTCCATATCGACTGCCAAGTGTTGTTGGAAGGCTCATTTAAAAATCAACATTTTTACCTAGAAAACAAGCAAATAATATAGGGGGAAATTCCGGACAGATCTGACCAGCGTTACTTTGCTATACGCGAAAATGCTCTCGGTATACATCTTAGTTAGATCGGTCCGTGTATACGACGGCTGCTGGGTCATTTGCGATCGGGGGTGACGGTTCCAGGTCGGGCGGGAGAAATGCGTGATAAGCGTTTTTGCAGACTATTCTAAGATTCACCGAAGTCGCACATATGACCCAGTCACCGCTCTTGTCGCAAAGCGATAACCTCTAGAGTAACAAGAGAAGGGCAAAAGCTGTTCGCTTTGTCTTTTGGTAGTGGGCTGGTTACGACAACAAGCTACTTGCCAGCCATCACGTCCATCAGTGAAGTACCAACAGAACCCATCGGCGCTATATACGACTAAAGCCTCAGTGGTACAAACATCTTTTTCTAAATAGTAGCATCCAACATCAAGTATTGTAGCATCCAGTATATTTATTATAAGCATCCAAAATGCTCATAAGCTATTGATTTTATGGAATTTATCAAATATTTGATAGTGTGACATTAATCCATTACCATTAAACCTAGAACACTGAACAGGAGCAGTAAGATGAAACTTTGTCAGCACGCTGAGATGCGCATGAACCAACGTGGTATATCTCCGCTCCTCATAGACTTGATACTCGAGTTTGGGGAAATTGAACAGCACAAAGGAAGCGAGATCTACCACCTGACAAAGAACGCAGAGAGGCAGGCAAGGAAATATCTGGGTGCCAAGTTTGCAGACATTATTCTAAATTCGTTTAGAGGAACTTATGTAATAATTGATGGCAAGGCCATAATCACGACGGCGCGGAAAACGAAGCACATGAAACGCCAACGTCACTAATCGTGGGAGATACATAATGACCGAGTTTTCTGAAACAGCGCCAAAACGTCACCTCAAATCCGTTGCAGTCCGAAATATTGTGAGCCTCGAGAAATACAAGAAAGAACAAAGAGATTTCGAACGAAGAAAAAGGATGGCCAAAATAACGTCAAGAAAGCTAAGGCGCTGGTCTCGCGCCATCCCTGCTAAGGACAGGGAGCAAATGGCCAAGAATATGGATGGCATTATAATCCGATACGGCATCTCGGCATCCAAACTTGACTGGCAGCAGGATTACTCAAGTATTTCTGCAATTAATCGCGACCTCTCGAGGTGTAGATTATCGCACAATTACAAATCAAAAAAGCGCTTAATTGGAAGCCCAGATATTTGGTTACGTATTACCGAGTATGTCCAGAAATATCTTAGAAAACAAAATCTTTCTATTTCCTTTGATGCACTTATTGAGCAACTGACTCTGGGTACAGACTTTCATCACATAAAGCTTGTGCTAACTGATGAAGACAAAATTTTAGTAGGTCTTCAACGTATGGCTGACCATATTTCAGCAAAATACAATCTAATAAATCATTATGAGCGCTCGGCTGACTTACAATCTAGATACTTTAAAAATAACAATGCTCTCTTGTCATCCACTCCTTACCTTGGCGTGTTTTCTGGATGCTTCAACCTAACAATTAACGAATACTTTTCCATTTTCCGGGGCAATTTTGAAGAATCCATACCCGACAAGAGCTTTATAGAGTTCACCGACGAAGATTGGGGCAGCCTGCTCCACTACTTCCCGCACATTACTGGACTAAAAGATCTTAAACTTGCAATAGATTGTACCGCGTCAATAAAACCAGATCGGAAATACTATTTTTTCCCTGACGAGAATCCAACGTGGGAAGAATTGGATCATAATGCACGGAGTATACTTTGTCTTAAGGGGGTTTTCGGGATTTCCGCAATTGGAGAAAAAACATTCGCTGACCTATCTAAAGACGACTGGCGGATCATTACAAATCTTTTCAAAGAGGAAATGCCATTTTTGTCGAGCATATTTCAACTTGAAATGTTTGAATACAGAACCGAAATTTACAAAAACTATTGTAATCCCGCTAAGTGTATAATGTCCGAGGCTATCCTTAAGGGAATTTGCTATTGCGAAATCCGACGTTTTCCTAACGTATTCCTTGGTTATTGTAATTATGAAATAATGGATTATGTAGATAGCGCTGGAAGACACGAGCTATCCAATTATTACAAGGAAGGAGTTCCAAACGCTCCGCCTGAACCAGCTGAGCATACGTCTTGCAACAATTTTGATGACGCCTTTCATGGAGCGACATACCTGGTTTTACTACCCGACCTGCATCTTGGTAGGATGTCAGCATACATCCTGAACCACATAGAAGAAGGTTGTGCGTCGGAAACTAGTGTATTTCTATCAACAGATGATGACGGTTTTTACTACAGCATACTTAGGCCGAGCAATGCGAGCCGTGCTTTCATGATACAGCCATTAAAAGAAATTTTGGTGGAGGAGCACACTGACATTTACAAGGAGCTGTTGGCAACAGCGGAGCTTAGTCTTGCTAAAGATCCATATATAAACCTGGAAATAGATAGAGTTGACAGAATCAATGGATTCATGGGGTGTGATTTCCATAGAAGCTAGAGACATACGAGCCGGCAAAGGATTATAAATACCTTAGTTTGCCACGGTATTTCTATACCCACAAAATTGCAATCAGGTTTTGCTGCTGAATTTAACTCTAGATTGCTTTGAAAATATTAAACTTAATGAAAATTAAAACCGAATCTCAAGAATGTAATGATAAAACTGCGTAAGGAGAAATCAATGACTATTGAAACAACATTGTTTGCATCTGAAGGATACATTGAATATGCAACTGGCGACGTAGATCGATCTATGACAATAGCCGCTATTTACGTGGCACAATCTACTTCTGCCCAGGATTATATGAAGAACAGACTGCCATTGCGCATGCCTATGAGGCGGGATATTCTTACTTTTCTAATGACTCAAAGCGCAGTCAATCATTGGGTGAATACAAAAAAGCGTTTTGAGGTATGCCTATCGAACAAAAAGTGGCTAGAGCTTACGGTAGAAGGTCTAAATGAAATAAGTGCTAGCTACGAAAGTAATCGTAAGAACTGTGCCTCCCCAGAGGAAGTAAAGGAGTGGATTGATAATATGCAGAGTGGCACTGGGAATACTACGGAGTCGGAGGTCTTCTCAGGATTGTTAACTATGGGGTTGGACGGTGACAATGAATTCCGAACGATTGGCCAGGCAACACAGGCTATGACTGAATATTATATGGCAAACAAGACTAGCCTGCCAGCAACGATTGTTTCAAAAAGAGAAAAAATTATACAAAGACTTATGGGCGGGATGTCACCTGGCGAGGCATTTGATACTTAATATTATTTGGTCTTAATTCTAAAATTTTTACCCAGGGTAGTTTCATACGAATAGTTCGTGGATAACCAGTGGTCACTAATCCGGAATTTTAATATCAAACGGACTCGTGTCGATCTAGAGATCCTGCGGGCCTATATATAAGGCAGGCGAGTACAGGGTCAGATCAAACGGTTTTGACAGGAGAGATGTTTTTCGTATGGCTAGCGGTCGATCACGACGGTAGCGAAGGACCCTGGAGAGTGCTGCGGATAAAACGCGTGTATCTAATCATGAAGGACATAAATCTCGTAAAATGGTGACCTCATGTTTAATTTTACAGCAGAATTTTAAAATTTTTTCTGAGTATTACTCAACCCGCGTACCATTTTATTGGTTTATGCTAGTAGTTTGAAGCGTTGAGTTAAGTAGATAAGTGAAGCTGGATCTACCTGTTACTAGGTGTTGTTGATGGAGTCGCTGTGGGGTTTTTGCCATTCAGCGCGAGAATATCGGATTGCAAAAAAGTTTATAACAAGGAATGACCAACTCATGAACAATTTTTGGATGTTACCCGTCACGCCAGAGAAAGATATTAATCAGATGATTGAATCGAGCAGCGTACAAGCCCCGGACGAATTATTTTCCAAGTTACGGCCAAAACACGGCATTCTCTTGTCAAAATGGGACGAACATGCGTTGGTAGGAAATGTAATCGCTTTCGGCGTCGTGCTTTCTGTAAACGTGCCAGGAAGAAGCGCTGAAATATCATGGTGCTACACAGATGTAACCCTTAAGCCGAATTCTGGCGGCCGACAATTTTGGCGTTCGAAGCCGTTCTTCAAATTCGCAAAGGATGTCAGTATTCGCTACATGCTGAATGACCTATTTACGGAGTATTTTCCCGAACTGGAGGAAATGGAATTTGGTGAAGCCAAAGGAATTCCTCGCACATCCAATAATAGGTCTTACCAGGAAATCCCTGGATATGTGTATCTTATACAATCAGATCATGGATATAAAATAGGGAAAACAATTAATATTAAGTCACGAACGCGCCTCTTTGAAGTAAAGTTGCCATTCCCGATAAAATTGATCAATTACTCTTGGTTCGAGAACTACTCGAAAGCAGAGAGTGATCTGCATAAACATTTCGCACATAAACGGCGTGAAGGCGAATGGTTTGGCCTAGATGCAGACGATATTGAGTATATAAAGGGCCAGGGTCAACAGGTCTCAGTAGCCGGCCTGTGACGTTCCTGCACAACATCTACAGTCAAGGTGGATTTCGAGACTTTACTAGGCTCCGAAATTTAGATCTCGTTAGGAACGTATTTCACAAAAAATCTATGCGGAAATTTACCTAGGTAAATTCAGCTTAATTTATCTTTGTACAATTGAATTTTCGTCAAAAAGGAGAAAAACATGCATGACATAACCTGCCCGCACTGTAATAAGGCATTTAAGATCGATGAGTCAGGGTATGCAGATATTCTGAAGCAGGTTCGTGACAGCGAGTTTGAACAGCAGTTGCATGAAAGACTTGAGTTGGCCGAGAAAGATAAGGTAAATGCCGTTGATCTTGCCAAGGAAAAAGTCGGCAACGAATTGCAGAAAGCAGCAGCAGACAAAGACGCTGAAATTCAAAGGTTGAATGCAAAATTAGACGCTGGAGTGATTAAGCAGCAACTCGCTGTGGCCGAGGCCCTGAAAGTCGTTGAAAAGGAGCGAGACACATTCGCCAGCGAGCTAAAGCAGGCCAAGCAAGATAGCGAAACGACTTCGGCGCTGGCTAAGGCAAACCACTCAAACCAACTTCAAGAGGCCGCCGCAAAAAAGGATGCAAAGATTCAAGAGTTAAAGACAGAGCTCAGCGCTAACGAAGTCGCGCAGAAACATGCAATATTCAATGCGGTCAATGAAGCCGAAAAGGGCAGTAATAAACTGAAAAGTGACCTGGATCGAGCTACGCTAGAGATGCAGCTCTCGGAGAAGTCGCTCAAAGATAAGTACGAGACACAGATCAAGGATCGTGAAGACGAGATTGAACGCCTCCGGGATATGAAGGCCCGTCTGTCAACCAAGATGGTTGGAGAAACCCTTGAGCAACACTGCGAAACCGAGTTCAACCGTATTCGTGCAACTGCGTTTCCTAGAGCATACTTTGAAAAAGACAATGACGCGCGAACTGGTAGTAAGGGTGACTACATTTTCCGCGATTCAGATGAGTCGGAGACTGAAATCGTTTCGGTCATGTTCGAGATGAAGAACGAGAATGACGAAACTGCGACCAAGAAGAAAAACGAAGATTTTCTTAAAGAACTCGATAAGGATCGTAATGAAAAGCAGTGTGAATACGCGGTTCTCGTATCTCTTCTTGAGCCTGATAGCGAGCTTTACAACTCAGGTATTGTCGATGTGTCCCACCGCTACAAAAAGATGTATGTCATTCGGCCGCAATTTTTCATTCCGATAATTACATTGTTGCGAAACGCCGCCCAGAACTCTCTGAAATACAAAACTGAGCTCGCTATAGTGAAAGCACAGAATGTTGATATCACAAATTTTGAGAGCGAGCTTGATGACTTTAGGACAGGTTTTGCTCGGAACTACGAACTAGCATCTAAGAAATTTAAAACTGCTATCCAGGAGATCGACAAAACCATCGATCATCTTCAGAAGACCAAGGATGCGTTGCTTGGTTCTGAAAACAATCTTCGGCTTGCCAACAACAAAGCCGATGACCTGACCGTTAAGAAGTTAACTAAAAAGAACCCCACAATGGCAGAGAAGTTCGCTGAGCTCAAAAACGAAGATAATTCCGATTCTATATGAGTGCTGCTTCAGCAGTATTGAGCAGCTAAAAGGAAGGGCCTGGAAGCAGCGTACACGGCCTGAACGGTCATGGCGACAATACCAAAGGGCAAACATTTTGTGGGAGTTCTTTCGAGTCACCCGAAGTCTAGTGATTCAATACAGTATTGGGCAAAACAATGTTTGAGTTTATTGAACATAACAAACGCGTAGTCATGTCTTATTTCTGGATTGGTGAGTAGAGTCTGGGTCAAATATTGGACAGAGGCTCGTTAAATAGTGTCTGCTCGAATAATTGACAGGTGATATATACAGTATCGACACTAACTTAATTTAGACATACTTTATAGCCTATACGACTACTGTTATACCAGCATGTGTGCGACTCGGCGATGGATTTTGGGATTTCGGATAGTCGGCGAGACGTTTTAGGTCTGTCTAAAAAACAGTCAGCCTTGAAGGAAAAAGGATATGTACCGACAAAACGGAAAGTTTGTCTATTCACCCTCAGATTTAACTACTTACATGGAGAGCCCGTTTGCGAGTTGGGTCTCTCGCTATGTCATCGAGTGCCCGGAACAGGCCCCCAATCCTGACGTTAAAGATGCCTTGATGGGCACATTGCAGACTAAGGGGTACGCACACGAAGATGCTTTAGTGGAGCAGTTTCGGGCCCGCGGTTTGAATGTTGTCGAAATCACCGCAAAAGACAAACAAATGCAGCACAGCGACACGCTGGCGGCTATGCAAGACGGAGTTGATGTTGTCTTTCAGGCTCTGTTGAGCGAGGAACCATTTCAGGGGTACGCGGACTTTTTAGTCCGGGTTCCAGGGGAGTCTAAGCTTGGCGATTTCCACTACGAGGTTTGGGATACCAAACTGTCCTCCAGGGTTAAGCCCAAGTTTTTGATCCAACTTTGCTGTTACGCCGACCTGCTCGAAGGTATACAGGGTGTGCGACCGGCAAATCTTACTGTTGCTCTGGGAAATGGCCAGTTGGCTGAATTCACTACCCAAGACTTCTTCTTCTATTACAAGTCTATGAAACGTGCGTTCCTAGATGATCAGGCAAATTTTGACGTTCAAGCTATACCTGACCCGGCGGATTCAACTGCATGGGGCAAGTGGGGCGATTATGCACAGCAGATACTTTTAGACCGTGATCACCTTTCTCAAGTGGCGACTATTACGCGTAGTCAAATCAAGCGGTTCAATCGCGCAGGTATAGAGACGGTCCAGCAATTGATAGATATGGATGACGGTCTAGTGCCTGGTCTAACGCGTGAGACGGCTAAGCGACTAAAAGCGCAAGCCAGTGTTCAACGAGCCAGTGAGGGGTTGGATCGCCCTCATTTTGAAGTGTTAAGACCCGAACTGGGTCGCAGAGAAGGTTTGGCTTTGTTACCACCGGCCTCTCCACAAGATGTGTTTTTTGATATTGAAGGATATCCGCTTGATGAAGGAGGCCTGGAATATCTATGGGGTAATACCTACTTTGATGAGCAGGGGCAGCGTCATTTTGTCGACTTTTGGGCGCACAATCGAGAACAAGAAAAACAGTGCTTCCAAGACTTTATTGGATGGGTTTATGGCCGTTGGCAAAAAGACACCAGCATGCATATCTATCACTACGCAAATTATGAGATAGCGGCCTGTCGAAAATTGATGGGCCGATATGGAGTGTGCGAGTATGAGGTCGACCAATTGCTTCGCAATGAAGTATTTGTCGATTTATACAAAGTTGTAAAAGGTGGCATCTTACTCGGAGAACCACGTTACTCCATTAAAAATGTTGAGCACTTATATCGGGGGAAGCGGGGAACTGATGTAGGTAATGGTGGAGATTCCGTGGTCGTTTACGAAAGCTTCCGCGAGCAGTTTTTGACCGATCACCCAGGACAAGAGCCCTCCATATCAGTATGGAAAGATTATAAAACGCTAAGTGATATCCGAGATTACAATATAGACGATTGCGACTCGACTCAGGAACTGGTTGATTGGTTGCGGATACAGCAAGGTCATAATGATATTAGTTATATTGGTAAAACCGAGGTCGACGAGCCTGAGTTGTCTGAAGAGATTACCGACAGAACTGCATTGCGAGATAAACTTTTAGCAAGAGCTGAAACCGAAGAGGAAGAAGGGCTGCAAGAACAGGCCACACTTTCCACGAATTTGGCGTGGTCGTTGGAGTTTCATCGTAGAGAAGCAAAGCCCGCTTATTGGAAGCTATTTGATCGGCTAGGGCTTAGTCATGATGAGCTAATGGACGATCTAGATTGCTTGGCTTGTTGTGAGCGCACAGACACGGCCGCATTTAAACCGACTCCCCGCGCCCGAAACCTAGCATATGAGTATCGCTTCAATCAAGATCAGGAATTTAAGGGCAAACCGGGTAGCTTCTATTTACTGGGGGAGGGTGACCCCGCAGACCTCCCGCCTACTGTAAAAATGGAAGTCGGTGGTGAGGAGTTGGAGAGAGGGATAGTTAATTTAATAGCTAAGGTTGAGCCGCCTAGCTTTTTAACCTTAGTGCCAAACGAGCATGTTCGACCGCATCCAATTCCTATGGCTTTGCAGTCTCAGGTGGGTTCTTACTTCGAGGATGACCTAGGCCAATGTGCTATTTTGGATTTTTTGGGGCGATCAGTTCCGCGAATAAAAAACCATACCTCTGGGGAGCCTATAGTAAAGCGAACTGATTCAGAAAGCCGGTTGCAGCAGGTTATTGAGGCGATCGTAAATCTAGATGATAGCTACCTTGCGATTCAGGGGCCTCCGGGCTCCGGCAAGACTTTTACTGGCAAACATGTCATTGCGGAGTTAATGCGACTCGGCAAACGAGTTGGTATATGCTCGAATAGTCACAAAGCTATAAACAATTTGTTAATTGGGACCGCTGAATACTGCCGGAGCGAAGGTATTCATTCTAAGTTCGCATGTACTAAAGAAACAGATGATGAATTAAAAGAACTCGATGTGGCGATTCTTTCCAATGGAGACCTGTCTGGGTTTGTAGGCTCGTCCTGTGTCATGGGTACCACAGCCTGGGGTTTTTCTCGGGACGATATGGCCGAGCAGTTAGATTACCTGTTTATTGATGAGGCTGGGCAAGTCAGTGTAGCGAACCTAATTGCGATCAGCCAAGCTACAAAAAATTTGGTATTGATGGGTGACCAAATGCAACTCGGGCAGCCCACTCAAGGGACACATCCTGCCGATAGTGGATTATCAATTTTGGATTATCTACTTCACGGTCAGCCAACGATACCTGATTCTATGGGGGTATTCTTGGGAACAACCTATCGGATGCACTCGGCAGTTAATCGCTTTGTCAGTGATGCAATCTATGAGGGAAAATTGGCTTCGGACGAAGACAATGATCGTCAAGTAGTGGCTGTGCCCGATGGGTACCAAGGGCCGCTAAATAGACCCGCGGGTATCACATACCTTCCTGTTATTCATCAAGGAAATACTCAGGCAAGTGACGAAGAGGTGGATGAGATTATTTGTCGAGTAAAAGAACTGCTCGGGCGGCGTTATACCGACAAAACAGGTCGACAAGAAGCTATTCAGTGGCGCGACATACTCTTTGTTGCGCCCTATAACCATCAGGTCAACAAGCTGAAGCGTGCACTATCTATTTTGCCGGGTGGAGAGCAGGCAAAGGTGGGGAGCGTGGATAAGTTCCAAGGTCAGGAAGCACCTATAGTGTTTCTCAGTATGTGTGCCAGTGATGCCAGTGAATCACCCAGAGGCCTGGAATTTCTATTGGACAAAAACCGGATGAATGTAGCGATATCTAGAGCTCAAAGTTTGGCGATTGTTGTGGGAAGTCCCGGATTGGTGAAAGCGTCGGCTGCTAACGCAAATCAGATGAGTATGATAAACCTATACGCAAGGCTAATTAGTTACGGTTCGCAGTAAATAAGACCGGCTGATTGATGGAATTGAATCAACACATCTAGCCGTTATTCAATGCTACAACATATCTAGTAAAATGAGATTTTGTTATGTCGATATACCGCGCTTGTTGAAATCTAGAGCCTGTTTTCTGCGGTGATTGAAGTGAATATGCGAGAATTCGCCTGTGTGACGTCAGTCCATATAGAATATTACCAAAAGACACTTCTGCTATCGCGAAGTATGCCGCGCACTGTGAATGAGGGGCAATAATATTAGAAATATATTCGTTTAGAGGAGTATCAAGATGGGTTTGTCGAACAGAGTGGACCCTTACGGAAATATTCACGCAGTAAAGGCAAGGGGCACCCTGGCAAGGCCTTAGTATTGTAGGCACCAGCTAATGTTACAAATGGTAGGACTGGGCCGCTCCGCGAAGATAAGCCAGGTCCCCTAGAAGGGTTGACAGGTGAGATGATCACTTCCTAAGCAGCAATAGGTGACTAATGAACAAGCGTACAAGAGCAAAATTTAGCCCGGAATTTCGATTAGAGCGGCAGCTGACGCGATGGGTGTCGGGCATTCAGCTATGGATAAGTGGGTCCGGCAACTACGACAAGAACGGCAAGGTGCTATCCCTAAAACCACGCCGATGACGCCAGACCAGCGTCGTATTCGTGAGCTTGAAAAATAGCTTAAGTACATTAAGGAAGATAACGACATATTAAAAAAACCGCTCTATTGATGTCAGACTCGCGGAACAGTTTTAGATAATCGAACGCCTCAATAAGAGCTATAGCATTCAGCGCCTTTGTCGAGTGTTTGATGTGGATCGGAGTAGCTACCGATACTGGCTAGCTAAACATCGTGTGCCGAGCGAGGAAAAGGTCAAGCTAATGAGCTTGGTGCGCGAAGCGCATTCAGTCAGCAATGGCTCTGCGGGTGCTAGAACCGTCGCCAGTATTGTCAGTGGTAGTTCCCAAGTTTTATCTTGATGCTGATGGGGAATTGGATTTCCTGGTCTGTACTGGACGCCTTCTAGCATGTAAAATGGTTTTTTCAAGCTGCGCTAGAAAGATACTTCCGGTGTGCCTATAATGTTTAACCATATTGCAAAATATCGCGATAAAAATAAATATCTCTGTCTTGGCATCATCCGGTATTGAGTATATACCTAGTTGTATCTTCTTCTTTTTAATGCTGCAAAGAAGTTCTCAGCTATGGTATTGTACATGGGCAGAATAAAATTTTTTGGATTTCATTTGGGAAAATTATATATTTGAATTATCAGCTGCTCGGTTTCAGAAAATATGATGCCGCTGTGTCAGCACTAAATTGAGAAGTTCGGTACACATTGATATGGTCGATCAAAAACGTCAATAACTCGGCTGTCGACTACATCCGATCATTCATATCGTTGCTAGGTTTGGCATAATAAATGGAAGTTAGATAGCATGACAGTAAGTAAACGATATGATACTGAAATTGAAAAAATTGTGGGCGGAGTCCTGCTAGGATTCGTTATTTATGAAGCCATATTTGGAGAGACATATAAAAACAGTTTATTTTTTAGCGTAATGAGCTCCGTCGGATCGGCTAGCCTACTTAGCCCATATACATGGACTTTTATTTTGGGAGTGCTTACCCTTGTTTTGGTCTTAATTGTGCTGAAGGTCTTGGAAAGTAAAACCTTTTTTAACATCAGTTTATATGACCTTTTTGTGTACGGTGGCATGATGGTCTGCCTTCCGGGTCTGGTCTGGATGTTTCTGGGATTACAAATAGCAATGTGTATGGCTATGTCGCTATTATGTTTTTTGGCTGGCTGGATGAGCGACCATACTGAGGAAGATGAAACTGATTGTGGTTGATCAAACAGTACTGGGTGAGAATGGGGTTCCCTATAGATATAGAAACATCACTCTTGACAAGAGGGTGTGCTGGGAAGTGCTTGGAAAGAACAGTGTATACAGAATTATGAAAGCCGCTGGACTTCGTTCGCAACGAGGTTATTAACGGAACAAAGATTGTAAACTGGTAACTCGGCCATGCAGCTATAAACACTCTAAGCTGGAAGGTCTAGATCAATCGGCCAAGTCAGTCGTGGATAACAGATGATACGTATATCCGCATGCACCGAGGCGAGCTTTGCCTCGCGATTTTGATGGATTTGTTCTCTAGGCAGGTTGCCGGTTGGAGCATGAATGATAGGCCCAAAGCTGACTTAGTATTGACACGCTTCTAAGTGCTTTGTTGCGACGGCAAGCCGTAGGGTAGGGGCTTGATCCAATCCACCAAGGGGTTGATATACTTGCTCCGGTAGACGCGTATTGGCCCAAGACCAAAATCTGAAATCGAGTGTGTGTAGGCGGGGATTCTGTCACAACAATACTGTTGCAGGCAGCTTCATCTCGCGACTTAGTACCGAACGAATAAAATTCAGTGCTAGGAAGGAAACGCGATTGCTGAGATTCAATCACATCGAATCTTTACAGCCAAATTCATCGTCCTGGAAACAATGGTAGTAAATCGCCAATGGAGTTTGAAGTGCATTATTTTCTAAAGCCATCGATTGTCTAAAAAGTAGGGGCTTGGCACCCCTGGCGAGTCAGAAGGCGTTTGGTCTTGCGAGCCATGAATAAATAGCGTTTCCATCACCATCGTCATCCACTATTACCTCGAACATTGTAATCGGCGTGTCATTACCCGCTCTACCTACAGATTCTGAGAGTATTACTGTTCTGGGGCCAATTACACGCCCATCTCCTAGTGAAATAATTACTTCTGCCGTTTCAGGCGAACTGCCAGCGAAGTAGTTCACCCCGATTGTATATTCACCTGCATTGACATCCTCGCAAGCTACAACGTAATTCTCGGGACCATAGGAAGATGTATCATCAACATCGAGAAACCCATCACTACCAACTTTGTTTCCATAATAGATATGGCTGCCATCAGGTTCATATGCATGGAGGTCTACATCGCGACTTGAGCCCCAGGTTAATGTTGCCCTTATGGAGCCTGTACCCCCGATTGATTCAGGGTATTCAAGGTTGTTTACCATCGCATACACACCATTATCTATTACAGCCATCGACGATAAAGCTTCATTGAAATATGAATTCATAAATCCGTGATTCCTTATTCCTCTTGTGTCACCGAGCAACCCGGGGTCATTGTCCAAGTTCGCTGGCAATACGTCTTCAAGAATATCAAGCGCAGCAATAACGAAGTCGTCGTAGGCCGTAACGTAATCAGCATTGTTCGAAGTATATGAAGCTGGACTAGCTACGCCAAAGTAACTAATACTATTGCCCCACTCTGGATTAATGTCGATTACCGCATCTACTGCCGTATTAGTGAATAGATTGCCTTGGCTGTGAGGAATGATTAGCACACGCTTTCCAGCCAGCAAGTCTGATTGATAGAACGTCAAATGTCTAACCTCAGTTATTGCTGAGTCTTCAATTGCAGATGAATTGAAAGCGGTAGCGAGCTCTATAAATTCCCCCAAAAGTTCTCCTTCATCTGGGAAAGTGGCAAAGTAATGTTGAACTGTTTCAATACTAAAGCCACTGACCAGCAAGTGATAAAGAAGGTATGGATTCCCGCTTATCCCCTCTTCATCCATCTTCTGTTGAAAGACCTGCGCCAAGTCAACCAGATATCCTTGCGATTTATTTGCCGCAGAGAAAAAGGCATACTCCCCACCGTCAAGTTCGCTCAGTGCGGCCTTATATCTCAATTCTAGGGCTCGTGTTGCAGTATTATTCATAAGGGACGTGCCCGCAATGCCATTTGCAAAATAAACGTGATTTAAGTTTTCATTAGAATCGCCAATTGAGCACCCATTCAATGCGGCATTGGTAAAGGAGGACGAAAATGTAATAGCGAAAGATAGAGCGATCATAGACTTATTCATCTTACGGCCCCACATTTTGCGGCAGACGACAGGTCGCCGGATCAGCATCAACTGTACGCTGCACTTTTCCTGAGAGCTTAGCGTCAAATTTTTCATATGCTTGTATTCGTTCTGTTGTGTTCAGAATTAGAGCTTCCAATAAACCAGACTCTTTCTGCACATTCATATCAGTTTGACTAAAGTAACAAGCAACCAAGACGGCCATTCTTTCCGAAGCAGCTGACACGACCGTGTCATCTCCGACCTCTCCAGCATTCAGTACTTCTGTATAAATCTCAGTCGCTCTGCGGCTTACTTCTCTATTAATAATTGAGAGCGGGTATCTATCTAATATGGCTATTTCGATATCATCTCTTACTCCATCATTGTCAGAATCAACGCCCAATAGTGTATTGTCACCATTGGTTGGCATGGGCGGCAATCTATTACGGTCAATCTCTTCTACTCTTACGTTTGCAGTACTCGAAGAGGACGTTCCATCAATCCCAGTTACTGTTAATGTAATAGTCATGGTGACGTCGTCAGCCAACTCACCGGCTTCAATTGTTGCTGAAGAGCCATTAGAAATAAAGTGTATTCGGTCACCGGAGTAATCTCCCAGGTTGAAGTCCCAGGCATAACTTGCGACACTGCCATCAGCATCAGTAGACGTTTCACCAGAAAGCTCTGACACGCTCCTCTCATCAAATAGTAAGCCACCTGTTATTTTGGCGGTCGGTGATTGGTTGACTGGTATGGATTGTTCATCATTCCTGCCGCATCCCTGAAGTAAGACAAGAACAGAGACTGCTATCGCAGTATGTTGAAGTTTATTTCCAATTTTTGATTTCATTACTGCTTCTATCCTTTTAATTATTATCCCCATTTATAGTAGAGCCAAAATAGTCATTCCGCTGTTTAGAATTTTGTTAACAGCTTCGGATGATGTGTTCATCTTTACATGCGTTTATAGCTTTTTCATTATAACTACCGACAATACACTAATTCATAATATTCCCGACTGCTTATATTTCTTAATTTTTACTTGGGCCACGCTAAGATAAGTTGATTGGCGCGCAGATGAGGGACTCGTTTTTTGGCAGGTGAAGAATTTTTTGGTATGTGTACGTTGCGACAATGGCAGCTGATCTAATGATAGCTAAAGCTCAGTACAATTCTATATATGAAGAGAGGCATAGAGGGGGCAGCTTCCGAAGAAAACTGACCCCACTTAATGTGATATATTCGGTAGTCCGTCTAGAAAAATCCGGCCATAGCGTAAGCAGTTTTATTAAACATTAGGTCAGAAGCTTCTTCTAGCTTCAGGTTAACTTTGTTGGCAGTGGTGACAATTCGAGTTCTATACTCTTTTCGGTCACTAACTTCAGAAACCGTTTGACGGCTGGAACCGCTATCGGAAACCTTAGTATCAACCTTTGTATCTCTACGCACCATTGCTCCGTTGGCGGCGCGCTCTTTGATCTGTATATCGCAGACAAGCATGTAGTAGACATCTTTTACCAGCGCTCCCGAAATGAACTCAGCCGCACCGCCTGCCAGTCCGCCAGCAACCGCACCAGTGTATCTACTTGATCCATTGGCTGAGGCCCCTATTGCAGCGCCAGCAAGTACTGAGCTGCCCATATATCCACTATTTAACGCGGATTCTGCGGCCGTAGCACTAGATTTCTCCAAATTAAGCACATAGGCAGCCATTTGAAAATGTGCTTTATCAGGATCATCAACAATTATATAATTTGTATCGAGGTTTTCAAACTGCGTAGACACGAAAGTTTTAAATTTTCGTCTATCGAATTCCATTACACCACTTTTAACATCGAGATAAATCGTACGCTTCTCTCTGCTAACGGGGTCTACAAAAATTGCGGAGCTTGTCTTTGTTTGGACGTCCAGTTCTTTCTTTGAAAGGGCTACTTGAGTAGCAGCGCAGCCGCCTAGTACGAAGATTAGCGTGGTTGCGAGCACTGCCGGCAACAATTTATGAATATTTGAAATTTGAGTGAGGTGCACGATTATATCCTTATAAGTGGGAGGTAGGGTGAAAATTTTTAGTTACCAGTAGCGTCCGTAGTAGCGGTAGTGGTATCGACAGTCTCTATAAGTACGCCATCCGTAGGAGGCGATGTTTGCGCAGGTGTATCCTGGCCGCCATTTATTCGGAGCTTTAGAGACCGGCTTAAGATCCTTCTCCATGCCCTTTTTTATGTATTCATCGATCTTGGCTTCATCCTCAACTGAAAATGGCTTAGCCATTACTTCTGCATTGAGTTTTTGCTGCATTGCCTTGATGTCTTCATCAGAAGCCGCATGAGCGTTGGCAAAGGAGAGTGTCGCCAACACCAATAGAATTAGCTGACAAGATACAATTCGATTTTTCGAGGGTAGGGCTATGAAGGGGGGTTTATTGAAATAAAATATCATGAAAAAATCCTTTTATTTTTAGATCCCACGCGAGCACAAACTCGAGAGGTGGCTAATATAATATATACTAGCCATGATTATCAAGGTTTTTGTGTTTATTGCGTATTACTGTCCCTGTGAACACCTCCCTCAAAAACGCTTTACCAATAGACCTTTCATTAAAATTTAACAAGAATTCCCGAGCTCAGTAACTGGACCGAATAGTTGACCTCAACTAGTCTCAATAGCTCTGGGGCGTTTGTTGAGTCCGTTTGGCCAGAATTTAGCCCGCATGGTGAAGACGCGAAAACGAAGGATTGGGAGCATGAAATCGCTCCTGAATTAGCCAAGAACATCGCTGGTCGGGTTGGGCTCGGTGCTGTTGGTGACTTTGTTAGTATAGGTTTAAAGAAGCAATTAGATCCTAACTACGTTCAGAGTAAATCTAATAAGAAGAGCGCCGTAAAGGGGTTTTTGTGTGTTGATCAGGTTCACTCGTTAGCGAGAGGTGCTTTTTTTAGCAAGCCTAGTGCTCTTGGAATGTTGGTACCGTTGAATAGGAAGCTTGGAGCAATCAATGATTCGGTGGAGCAGGTGTCACTTTATTCCAGTTTGTTTCAAAAATGCGGAAGTGAATTGCTGCCTGTAGCAAATAAATTGAGTAGTGAATTAGCCCTGTACCGATGACGGATTCTAAAAGTTGGACAGGGCCGCAGGCCGGAAAGGTAAATGAACTTCAGTAATTGTTGGGAAATTTGTTTTCAGTAGCGGTGAATTCAGGTACAAGAAAACCGTCTGAAGGTCATGTAAGAACGATAATTACCAATATCGGTAAAAAATCAAATAATTTTGTACCTAATGACCCAATCAGGCGCTATAGTGATTTCGTTAAAGGTTTCTAGGGCGAATTGAAATAGAATGCAAGCTCTTTGCGATAGCCTCAGTGTCGGTGACTTTTATCAATTTGCAGATGATAGGGCCGCTAAGTTGCCAACGCCGGAGGTTCATCAATGCCGTTAATTTTTGAGCCGGACCAGGACGATGGTCTCAATGTGTATCATCTTTTGACGAACCTCACTATATCCAACGTACCTCCTAGGTTAAATCCTAACTACGCTTGGGTGAGCCATGTCTAGAAAATTATTTATTATCTCGCTTACAGTTCTTTATCTCCTTCTTGAAATCCCCCTAAACTTTAAGATACTGAACACTATCGGGGTCTACTCGAGCGCCTCAGAAATTTTGGATATAGAAGTTGTCGGAAGGTCTTTGGCATCGTTCGGTGCAATTGTGTTCTTTTGGAGTTTCCTTGCTAAAAGGGAGTCCCTTACCTTTAGAGGGATTACTTACGAATTAACACTCAAAAGGTATATTTTTGCTTATGCGGTAAGCTTTTGTTTGATATTTCCTGCCGTTTATGGAGGAATAGGGTTTGTGATAGATGTTCTGGCTAGGGTAAGTGCGGTTGAACAAAGATCTCTTGCCGTAAATAGCAACCTCACCAAGCAGGCGTATTCTATTTCGAATCAGAGTAGAGACGATTCTTCTTCCCCTAAGGAAAAGACGTATACAGCCCTTTTGGGATATTTGTCTTTCCGCTCCACATCGAACACTGGTCGCACATACACTAAATCAGAAGTCTACAGCATCACTATGGCTAACTTTAAAGGGATGCGGGACCCTCTATATAGAGCTTATGAGCGTATTGGCGCATCGGTAGATGAGGCGTGGGGCAAGTACACCAAATCAACTAATGAATACCGATCTGTGGTTTCTTCCGGTTTAAGGGATGTTAAAGACCTATATTCTAAAATAGTCTACAAGGATGCCAAAGCGTTTTACAACGATGACTATAAATCCTATCGAGAGATACTAAATACTAAAGAGATCCAATATTACGGTAGAAAAGCGGTGATAGCCGGTCTTGCAAGAGGCATTAGAGATTCAACAAAAGGGGCTATGCGCTTGAAGGGCGCTAACACTCCCAAGAAAATACAGCCATATCTATACTCTAATGTGTTTAGACGTTTACAATCCAAACTGAGAGAGGTTAACAAGCCCAATTTGTTGGCTGACCTTCCGGCATTTGACTCTATGTGCACATTTTTCACAATATATGGGGACCGGGGTGATAACAAAGGCGGAAACCTCAAGCTAACGATCGATATACCGAAGCGCGGACCCAAAACAAACGTTTACCACCTCTATCACAACATGGCGAGGAACTTTAGCTCCAATAGAAATAATGGGGCATCAGTTAGCTGCAATATTTCCAAGAGAGTCGTAGATCGAGTTCTCTATCAGCTTGTCAACCATAAAGGAATATCAGAAATGGGAGTATCTCCATTTTTCAATTCTTTTGAATCACTAATAAATGGGGCAAACGGCAAACCTTTCCTCTCCAAGGCGGCGAGAACCCGTGAAGCGAAAGACATCATTGCTCTATTGCCAGAAAACTGGAAGCTTGGTGATGCTCGTACCTTTAACAAGGTGGCATTGGCCTATATTAGTAAAAGAGCGCTTAAAGGTTGGTCTAAAAAAACCACAAGCTTAGGTTTTTCTGATCTTCCTCCCAAAATGACAAAAAAACAGTTTTTGGGAAGTGACTATGTTCAGGCTAAAATTCAGCACATGTCCTCTGATGTTTTTTATCGTGGAATGCCGCTTTATGTAAGCAAGGCTAAATTCAACCAAACTATTTTGCCAAAACTTGCCAAATCAGACGCGCTGATGACGTGGCGATCACTTAGCGACTCTTCTATCTTGTCTGATGGTCGTGAGTATGAAACATTCGGGAGGAATAATATTAAGGCGTTGATTGTTCCTGCTTTTGCGCTGGGTATGTCTTTGTTGATGTCGATCCTGAACTTAATTAACTTATTGGTCCAAGTATTATCAATGATTCCGTCCGTTAAACTAAGGGTTTTTTTTGCGGCATTTCTTTTACTGGTTAGCTCATCGCTAACTTTACATGCGGCGTCTGATTCTAAAGTTGGTGGAGGAAAAGATTATCCAAACCACTATTCTGCATTACGTGATAGGTCTCCTTTTGAGGGAGCTATAGTGAAGTGCTTGTTTATCACCCAGCCAGTTATATATCCTCTGGGACGAGCGACTTATCCTTATGCCAATGAACTGGTATTCGATAAAATTCTTGAGGCGGAACAGTATATAAGAACAGCCACGGCAGAGATTGTTTTTAACTCTGTCGTCGCTAAGGGCGAGTGGGTATACGGAGTTGGTAAATCATTAGCTAAGTATCCAAATGACCTGATTACTTTAATATCCCACGGCATCTTTGAATGGCTAAATGGGTAGTCGCCGAAGTCTCGTTGTGAGTTGAATCAGGAATTCATGAGCGTATATATTATTTGCGAATGAAAGACATGTAGATATCATGTGTGGTGCATGGACCAGACTTTCGAGTCTTACCCTTAAAGGCCAGGTCTGACCGTTAATTACTATAAAGATGGCCTCGGTTTTATCAGGACTTAATTACCACTTCTCGCCGTAGAGCGCATCGTGAAACTTACGGTTAGGTGGCAAAAAATTTAACGCAGAACAGCAGCTGTATGCAACTTGTGTAATGAGACGGATTTCTTGATTGTTGGTTCTAAGGATAGAAGTGTATGCCACATGATATGTATGAAAGTAATCCGCAGCGTTTGTCTATGTCCTCGTTGGATCCAGTTACTACTGAGGCCCGAAACGATTTGCAGTGAGCCACTCAATTGGCGGCTGATGCCGTTTTGAATTCCGGGCTGGATGATAGGGTTGGGCCAATTGCTGTGGACCTGATTGACACCAATTTGGTCGCTCATCTGGAAAGTGGGCTGGTAGATGTTGTGCGTAGTTGGTTGGCAGATGTCGCACAGTCGGCGGCGAAATTACTGGAACAAAACGAAGTGGCTCTGCAAAATATCGCCAATGATCTGTTCGGGAGAGAGAGCTTGACCGCGGATCAAATAATTGCTCTGTTTACAGACAGTTGTGATCTTAAGATAGGAGCGCTCGGTCATTCAGTCGATGTTTACAGGGTCGAATAACGAAAAATGTTTCAAGAGTGAGTTGACTATTTCTCCTATAGTAGGTCCTTTAGGCCTGGCGGTCCGAGGTGTGCCAAATTCGTCTACTGATAGACAATCACCTGAAATTGATAGTCAATCACCCTTGCGCGGCATGTTAAAGGTAGCGCAGGCACTCTACAAACGCCAAACCTATATATCCACATGAGGTTTTTGTGAAATACTCGCAAGTCGATAAAGATAGAATTAAATGGTTTCCTAACGGCGACATGTCGTTAAGAATTTTGCCCGTTAAGTCTTGGTTCAGCGGGACCACTTATTATGATAATTCATTAAGGTTCACGATTGATGAATTTAATGAAATGAAGTCCGGAAATGACGTCGTGGGCGCTGCCAATGCAGACCTTAAAGGGCGCGTGGTAAAAGAACCCCTTATCGAAAAGATTAAGTCTATAATTGGATCGTTTTTCAGATCTCGAAAGTCTACAAAAACATTTAAGTCGGCTAAAAAACTCTTCCTATTAGTTGTTGCTTACATTGTCTGTGGCGTGGCTTTTACTGGATTCACCCATAGTAAACGTGAAAAAGTTGACTATATTTCGGGTTCTGGCTTTCTTATGCCGTATGGTTGGAGAGACCCATCATTTATTTTAATGGATATATTCTCTAATCAATCCCCTAGGAGACGGACTATACAGCGATATGAATATACACACTTAATCAATATCGGCGTAAACAAGGAGATGACCTTTAGAGTCCATGACCGAGTAAGCCTTGCTTCGCATAAGAGGTCTTTCGGATATTTTCTCAGAGCCAATTACAATGAATTTAAATTCAGCGGTGGATCAGAAAAATCCGGGTTGTTCTCAGAATCTGCCGACTTTGGTGATAGCCTAGCAAAGTACTACCTATTCTGCGATACATCGAAGTGTCTTTCAGTTTTTTTTCTAATTGAAGGGTATAAGAGTTATTTTAATAGTGGTGATACAATGGCCCGCGAAGATGATTTGGCATCGAGGATAATGTCGGCAGCAAAATCATTAAAAAATAAAAAATGAGTCTCTCACTATTACTGAGATGTACGACAAGCTATTTCAATATCATCTTCATTCAAGCATTATAGAAAATGCTGGGCAACTTAAATATATTTCGCTGTAATTTGTCCTAAAACCTTGCGATATTACGAGTTTTAGGAGGATATTATATCGAATCGGAGACGGCCTTCGAGGCGGGCAGAAAACTGAACCCTCTTCGCTGGTTAAAAGACTTTGCGCGTTGTGAAACAATTGAGGGGGGCTTTGAGCCCTGATGACTTCGAATTTGAGGATATGAAAACGGCTTAGGTAACGAAAAGGTGGCAATTAACTCGTAATATACCAGGCAACGGTTGTTAAGATCGCTTTGCCTGTAGTAAATTGTACCCAGCATGGTAGAAGTTATGCCTATACTCAAAATAAGGAGTGGAGTATGTTTGAAGAGCAGTTACAGGATATTACAATTTGGGAAAAGCGATTAGGATTCTTTGAACTTACAGGAACGGTATTGAGCGCGAGTAGGCACGAACGTACCTCTACTCAAGTATCCGGTGGCGGCAGTTATAATGGGCCAAATGGCAGAGTTACCAGGGATATTAATGTCAGCACGTCCTCGGATATGATCGAGACTATTTGGCTTGTCGATGATAAGGGCAAAGAAAGCAAGCATAAATTCGTGAACTATGAAATTAGAGAGGGATCGGCTTTAACCATTATTTATTGTACTGTCGGTAACAAAGAATCGGGATGGCGCGTTGCTGTTGTAAACCATAGTGAGTCAAACGTGGTCGATTTTGGAGCTCTCGATAGAATAGAGGATAAAGAATTTACCGGTCCCCAAATGCTCGGCGTGGGGGCAATGATGATCGGTCCAATTGTTGGTGCCATTTTGAATGAAACTTTTGGTCATTCTAATCTTTTTATGTGGTGTTTGGTGGGATTCTTTGTAGGGCTTGGTATAGCGATTTTGGATGCGATTTCAAATAATAAAAAAGCCACTGCGCTATTAACCAGCCATATCTCCAAAATGGGGCAGGGTATCTTGAAAGAATTTTCCCAAAAAAATGGAGAGGTTGCAAATGAAGCTAGGCTAGAAACAACTGCACCAGCCAAGTTACTAAGTAATTCCATTGCCGACGATTTAGAGCGACTATATAAGTTAAAGGCCGATGGCATTATTACTGAAGAAGAATTCTCAGCATTAAAGGCTAATTCGCTCACAGCAGTGTAACGTCCACTTTATAAGCGAAGGCTGAGCCTTATACACTCCAGAAAAAAGAACGCTTTAACTGAAGTGGATTGCACCCAAACGGATGCAGGTTACACCTATATTCAATGCAAGGAAAGCAGTATGTTTGAAAAGCATTTGCAAGATATAACAATTTTTAAAAAACAATTAGGGTTCTTTCAACTTACAGGAACGGTATTGAGTGCGAATAGACACCAACGTACCTCTACTCACGTTTCCGGTGGCGAGAGTTATAATGGGCCAAATGGTAGAGAAACTAGGGGTATTCACGTCAGCACGTCCTCGGTTATGATCGATACTATTTGGCTTGTCGATGACAAGGGCAAAGAGAGCAAGCATCGCTTCGTGGATTATGAAGTTAGAAAGGGTTCGGATTTGACCATTATATTTTGTTCTACCGATAGCAAAAAAAAATCGGGATGGCACGTTGCCGTTGCAAACCATACTGAGTCAAACGTAGTCGATTTTGGAGCTCTCAAGGCATTAGGACAGGATAAGAAATTTTCTGCGCCCAAGACTGGCCATGTAATAGCGCTCATCTCCTGCCCTATTATAAGTGTTCTTTTAGGTGCGATTGCGGGTTACTCTAATCCATATATATGGGGTTTTGTGGGATTCCTTGTAGGATTGTTTATAGCGATAATGAATGGGAAGGTCCAAGTAGAAGAAGCTGAGGAGCTATTATCCGATCACATCGGAAAAATGGGACAGGGTATCTTGAAGACATTTTCCAAAAAACAGGCCGGGGTCGAAAAACAGGCCCGGTTAGAAATACCTTCATCAGCCAAATTGCAAAGTAATCACATTGCCGCTGAGTTAGAGCGACTTCATAAGTTAAAGACGGATGGCGTCATTACTGAAAAAGAATTCGCAGTATTAAAGACTAGAGCGCTCACAGGAGCTTAAATTTCGAATTGTAAAAGAAGGGTGAACCCTGTAAAGGTCAGGCAGTGTAGGTGTAGGTGTAGGTGTAGTTGTACGATGAATTTGGACGCCCGATAAGGGGTGAACTGTCTGCTCCTGGCACGTTCCGACAGCATTGGTTTTCAATTCGGTCGTGATGAATGGTCTGTTTTCTGTCGAGAGCCGGCTGTAAGGATTAGTCTGGAATTCACATTCATTAATGTAAGATTGTGTATTGCGATAATACTCCTTGATTTTGCTTACAATTAGTTGTTTTTACCGTCTCTGACGAGTCGAAGTAATACCGGCTGCTTACCTCTCGCTCTCCCCCTATGTGACATTTTTCCGCTTCGCTCTCATCCCTTGCCAGCTCACGCCGAGCAATCCTATGTAGCACTATGGGTTTGCGACCGTTAAAGTTTTGATATGCATGCCGCATTGGTGGTTTGCGCACCAAAAAAGTTTTCGTATACAGGTCGCTATAGGTGTGTGCGACTTCTTCACGAGTTTGCAATAAGGTAGTGAGAAATTGAAATGCCCAAAGTATTGTCGCAGTACGCGTTTGCGAGGCTTTGGCAGTTGAGTTGCCTAATTAGGCAGTTGAGTTGCCTAATTAGGCACTAACTCGGGTATATTTTAGTACCGGAAAAATTAAAATCAAGATATATACTTTTAAATTAATCTTTGTCAAAAAATTCTGCAAATTCTCAATTATACTTTTACTTTATATGACAAGAATTAACTTCCTGTTATACAGCCTTTTTTCCTTGCTGTACCCACCAATTAGGCTGATAATATTTCGCAGTGGCAGCGCAAAACTAACATGTATTTTTTGACAATTTTTATTTTTTATATATGAAAGTTAGGCAAGCTATATTTACAGTCCCGGAATATTCGAACGCTACGCATTCTTCTTTTCCGCCCCTGTAAAGCTCGTGCTCGACGCCACTGTGTGTCATCTGCGCGGTTAAGTGCTCAATGCCACTACGTATCATCTGCGCTTGAAAACAAAAATAAAAACAATAAG
>Ga0105356_10000850_pt1 | contig 29746 bp, 19 predicted proteins | sample GOMGulsemesocosm_3_FD_83502 | JGI IMG/M metagenome (GOLD analysis project Ga0105356, IMG submission 83502) | Methane-oxidizing microbial communities from mesocosms in the Gulf of Mexico - GOM9D Gulf of Mexico | ecosystem: Environmental > Aquatic > Marine > Cold seeps | place: Gulf of Mexico...
ATTAACGGTAGCTTTGTTTGCTGAAATCGTTTTGTAGCTTAATGTATCCACACTAATTATTTTTTCTAATTAAACATTCCTCTCTCAAAAAGAGTTTGCAAATTTACAATTATATATTTGATTAACAAATAGTAAAGAATGTTTATTTTTATTAATCATTCCTCTTGATTTATAGCGGTTTAATTTGGAATCCTAAATGTTAATATTTTGTAAAAGAAACCGCCTAATAGTAAAGAGGGTGTTAGCTTCGCTTTTTAGTGATGTTTTTAAGCTCTATTTTCATGAAACTTTCAGTTAAACTTACGTTGTTTAGTGTCGTTTTGACCCTGTTTACCGCAACCGCGCAAAATTCAGAGACCGCCCTTAATAATAAGGTGTACACCACAGCATTATTACAAAATGGGAATGCACCCACTATCGATGGGAAACTAAACGATCCCATTTGGAACAGTGTTCCATGGGGAAATCAATTTGTAGAGTTTGAACCCGATGAGAATACAGCACCTAGTCAGCAAACACAATTTAAGATCACCTATGATGCTAAATTTTTATATGTAGGTGTCCGTGCTTTTGATACTGCTGTAGATAGTATTGTTAAACAGTTATCACGTCGGGATGGGTTTGTCGGTGATCGGGTTAATATTATTATTGATAGTTACCATGATAAGCGTACGGCATTTATATTTACCGTTACCGCTGCCGGTGTTAAAGGCGATGAAATGGCTACAGACAACGGTAATAATGTGGATGATAGCTGGAACCCTATATGGTATGCACGAGCGGCTATTGATGCAGAAGGATGGACAGCCGAAATGAAAATTCCTTTCAGCCAGTTGAGATTTGGAAATTCTAAGCATCAAGATTGGGGTTTAAATGTTGCAAGAACTATTTTTAGACATAATGAAATGTCGGTTTGGGACCGTATTCCAGCGGATGCTCCTGGATGGATAAGTGAGGCCGGAGAGCTGCATGGTCTCGTCGATCTGGTACCTCAAAACCAACTGGAAATACAGCCATTTACAGTGACTAAATTAGAGTCTTATGCGGCTGAAGCCGGTAACCCTTATCGTGATGGTAGTGATTTTAATATCAATGGAGGGCTAGATGCGAAAATAGGAATTACAAATGATTTGACTTTAGACTTAACCGTGAATCCAGATTTTGGACAGGTGGAAGCCGATCCAGCAGCAATTGCCCTCGATGGATTCCAGATTTTCTTTAGGGAACAACGTCCATTTTTTGTGGAAAATAAAAATATTTTCGACTATGAATTTGCCGATAATCAGGATAATCTTTTCTATTCCAGACGTATTGGAAGAAGTCCTCAAGGTTATCCCAGTGCTCCTAATGGAGCGTTTGTAGATCAGCCAGAAAACACAACCATATTAGGAGCCGCCAAATTTTCGGGGAAAACCAAGAATGGATGGTCCATTGGAGTGTTGGAGAGTGTGACCTCTAAAGAGTTTGCTGAAATTGATAATCAGGGACAGCGTAGCAAGCAACTGGTAGAACCACTTACCAATTATTTTGTCGGGCGTTTACAAAAGGATTTTAATGATAATCAAACCTTTATTGGAGGAATTTTTACCGCCACTAACCGCGCAAATTTACCGGATCATTTAGAGTATATAAGGAAAGCAGCTTATACGGGAGGACTGGATTTTAAACACCAGTGGCAGGATCGAAAATATTTTCTCGAAGGCAATTTTGTGACTAGTCATGTTCAGGGAAGTAAAGCTGCAATTTTGAGTACTCAAATGTCCTTAACACATTTGTTTAATCGGGTGGATGCTGGACATTTAGAAGTAGATCCTAATAGAACATCACTTACAGGAACCGGAGGTAAAATTGAAGCTGGAAAGCAAGGTGGCGGAAATTGGAGTTATAATGGCGGTGTAATATGGCGCTCTCCGGAGCTAGAATTGAACGATATTGGATTTTTACGTCAGGCCGATGAAATTAAACAATACCTAAACCTGAGTTATAAAACACTCAAACCTTTTGGAGCCATACGTCAAATTAGGGCGCGATTTGGGCAGCATAGCACTTATGATTACGATGGTAACCATAACAGAATGCAATATCGAATTAATGCTAATATAATGTTCAAAAATAATTGGTGGATTGATTTTGGTGCCGTTCATAAACCGAGGATCTTTCTAAATACGACTTTAAGAGGTGGTCCACGATGGCGTTTTTCTCAAGAGGATGCTATATTTTCCTTTATTGGTAGTGATGAACGCAAAAATTTCAGATCGAGCTTGGGCTTTGTATATTCTGGGGCTAAACAAAATAATTTTTCCTTCCTCAATATCGAAGGTGATCTAACTTACCAGCCAACGGATGCCTTGAGAGTATCAATTCAACCACAGTTTAGTAATCATCCCAATAAAACACAATATGTATCACAGGAAGATTTTAATGGAAGTCCACGATATATCATGGCTAGGCTTAGTAATAAAACCCTTAGTGCAGCGATACGATTAAATTATACTATAAATCCGAATTTATCTATTCAATATTATGGACAGCCCTTTATCTCAAGAGGAAGGTATACTAATTTTAAACAGGTAACAAACCCAGTGGCTGACGATTTATACGATCGCTTTCATCAATTTACTGGTGAGCAAATAAATTATGATCAAAATGTAGGTGCTTATTTTGTGGATGAAAATACTGATGGCGATACGGATTATAGTTTTGGAAACCCTGATTTTTCCTTTGTTCAATTTAAATCTAATTTAGTTGTGCGTTGGGAGTATATTCCAGGATCAGAACTCTTTTTTGTTTGGTCTAGAGGGGTTACAGGTTTTGCAGATCCTATGGATCGTTTGCTGGAAGGACTAGAGTCTAAGATATTTCACGATAAACCTGAAAGTATCTTTTTAATTAAGGCCACTTATAGATTTGTACTATAGCCAGGTTTAAGGCTGTTAGTATCCCGGATTTTGTTTTGTCTTTATGAAAAATCACTAAATTAATCCTATTAGCTTGTAGCTAGTGGCAGGAAGAGCCAGATGAAATAGGGTGTAAATAAAAAAAGAGATAAACGAGAGAGCCCTTCCAATGCAGTAAGGGCTTTAGCTTATATAGATACCAACCTGTTCCTTATTTTTTTAGTAATTCAGGATGTTCCTTTTGAATTTTAATGAGCAATTCTCCAAAAAGTGTATTTGCCCAGGCAAACCAGGTGCGATAAAAATCTTTGGGATTATCTTTATGAAAAGCCTCATGCATAAACCCTGTGCCGCCATGGGTGTTTTTAAGCATCGTTAAACAGTGTTTGATTTCTTCTTTGTCTTGAGAAGTCATCGCTCTCAAGATGATGCCCATAGGCCAAATCCTATCTTTCCCGGTATGTGGACTTGCTTGTCCTTCGGCGGCTGTTCCTTTGAGGTAATAAGGGTTTGAATTACTCAATAAAAACCTGCGTGTATTTTTATAAAGTTTATCCGTTGGCTGGTGTGCTCCTAAATATGCCAAGGACATTAACGAAGGCACATTAGCGTCGTCCATGAATACTTTGTTGCCAAAACCATCAACCTCATAGGCGTAAATTTCACCAAAATCCTGATGCTCAGTAAGTGCATGTTTTTTAACGGCGGCGTCTATTTCAGAGGCAAAAGCGTCACATTCTTTAGCAAAATCAGCATCTTTTATAATGTTGCTGTAAATTCCAGATAGTTGTTGTAATGATAAGGAAGCGAAAATATTAGAGGGAATTAAATAGGGGTATAGTGTCGCGTCATCAGAAGGGCGAAACATAGAACAAATAAGTCCGGTGGGTTTATTTGGGCGGCCCGTACCATTAAAAACAGGGGCGTCAATCATCGCGCTTGTCCGTCTGGTAAATTGGTAGGGAGATGTTCCGTCCTTGCGTTGCTCAGTTCTAAAGGTCTGTACTATCAATCGCATGGCTTTGTCCCAGTTTTCATCAAAGACTGTGGCATCTCCTGTCAATTCATAATACTGGTGTGATAGGCGTACTACATAACATAAAGAATCGATCTCCCATTTGCGTTCGTGTACTCCGGGAACGGTTTTAGGAAGGTCATCATTCCATTTGGATGCTTTGGTCATATCCTTATAAAAAGCATTTGCATAGGGGTCAATCAATACACATTTTACCTGCCTGTTTACCAATCCTAGGATTAGATCTTTTAGCTTTTCATCAGTTTTAATAAGTGGCATATAAGGCCAGACCTGTGCTGTAGAATCTCTCAGCCACATGGCATCTATATCGCCAGTGATGATAAAAGTATCGGGTTTGCCATGTATCACTTCATAATCTACCGTGGTATCCAGCGTATTGGGATAACAGTTTTCAAACATCCAAGCCAGTTCTTTATCGGCGATATTTGATTTCATCTTAGCGATGGTCTTTTCAACAGCCTCACTTGTAAAGGTTCTTTTTTCGAAAGGAGGGCGTTGAGAAATATAGTCTTTATCTGTTGGGAATAGATCAGCGCTAAAAGCAGCTGAAGGAGCTAATGCTAAGCCTCCTAAAAGGGTGCTATTGTTTTTTATGAATTTTCTTCTGTTCATTGTTGAGATTGTGTTAGGCTATAATTCTAAATGGATCAATGGGCTTCCAGCCAGTTGTCACCAAGATCAAGATCGACGTCTAAGGGAACCGACAATTGGTAGGCATTTTCCATTTCTGTTTTTATTAAGGTTTTCATTGTGTCCAACTCAGGTTTGTAAACATCAAATACTAATTCATCATGAACTTGCAATAACATTTTGCTTTTATAGTTCCCTGCTTCCAGTTTATTATAGATGTTAATCATTGCAATTTTAATAATATCAGCGGCTGATCCTTGAATAGGAGCATTGACTGCATTTCGTTCTGCGGCACCACGAACGACTGCATTTCGTGAATTGATATCTTTTAAATAACGACGACGTCCTAAAACGGTTTGAACATAACCATGATCCCTGGCAAAATCGACCTGTGAACTTATGAAATTCCTGAGTTTTGGATAGGTTTCATAATAAGTATCTATGAGCTCTTTGGCTTCTTTACGTGACAAGTCGGTTTGATTGCTTAGTCCAAAGGCAGACACGCCATAAATAATTCCGAAGTTCACGGTTTTAGCATTGCTACGCTGCTCTCGGGTAACCTCAGCCAAAGGCACATTAAACACATTCGCAGCTGTAGAAGCATGAATGTCTTCTCCATTTTTAAAGGCATTGATCATATTTTCTTCTTCACTTAAAGCCGCAATAACACGGAGCTCTATTTGAGAATAATCGGCTGCTACTAAGGTGTAATCTGAATCCCTAGGAATAAAAGCTTTTCGCACCTGTCGTCCTCTTTCAGTACGGATTGGGATATTTTGTAAATTTGGATTATTACTACTCAATCGTCCGGTAGCAGCAACGGTTTGCATATAGTCGGTATGAATATGCCCTGTTTGTTCTAATACCTGTGTTGGTAAGGCATCGACATAGGTGCTTTTTAATTTTGCTAAACCGCGATAATCTAATATGTTTTGAATAATATCATGATCTTTGGCAAGGTAAGAGAGTACATCTTCCGCTGTTGAATATTGCCCTGTTTTGGTTTTTTTAGGCTTGTCGACTAGCTTTAGTTTTTCAAATAGGATAACACCCAATTGTTTTGGTGATGCGATATTGAAATCCTCACCAGCAGCTTCATAAATACTACTTTCCAAAGTTTTTATATCGCTATCTAAATTTTCAGCCAAGCCATTTAAAAAAGCACTGTCCAAATTGATGCCTTCAAGTTCCATAGCTGCTAATACTTTTACCAGTGGAATTTCAATATCATCAAATAATTTTTGTGTATTCGCTTCGCCCAACTCATTTTGAAAATGCTCCTTTAATTGAAGGGTAATATCGGCGTCCTCTACGGCGTACTCTGTGAGTTTTTCTAAAGGAACATCGCGCATCGATAATTGGTTTTTACCCTTTTTGCCGATGAGGTCTGTAATGGAAACCGGAGTGTAGTTTAAATAAGTCTCGGCGAGTACATCCATATTATGTCGCATATCTGGATTGATGAGATAATGCGCTATCATCGTGTCAAAAAGTTTTCCTTTAACAACAATATTATATTTGGCTAGGACCTTGATATCATATTTTAAATTCTGACCGATTTTTTCGATATGCTCAGCTTCAAAGAAGGGACGTAATTGTTCAATGAGCTCTTGAGCTTCATCTTTGTTTTCGGGAAAAGGCAGATAAAATCCTTTACCAGTTTCCCAGGAAAAAGCAATGCCTACCAACTGGGCAGTGATTGGATTTAAACCTGTTGTTTCGGTGTCAAAACACACCGATGATTGGGACATTAAATTTTTAAGAAAGAGCTTGGTGCTTAGACCTGGAGCTATACTTTGATAAAAATGCGAAGTTGTTTCTATCGATTTTCTACTGAGCTCATTTGTTGTTTCAGAAACGGAGCTGTCATCACCGCCAAATAATGAAAATTGACCAGCTCCTGCCGAAGTACTTTCTTTGGTAGCCGAGGAAGGCGTTTGTTGACCCGTTGTTTGTTTGGATTCCGTTGGATCCGATTGTATGGCAAATGTTTTCATTAAATTATCTGCCAAGCGACGAAATTCTAGATCCTGAAAAATGGTTTTCACGGCTTCTAAATCGGGTGTGTTGAGTTCAAAATCATCGAAATCAAAGGCAACGGGAACATCTAAGATTATAGTTGCGAGTTCTTTGGAAAGTATACCTAAATCTTTAGCAGCTTCTACTTTTTCCTTCATTTTACCTTTCAACTCATGGGTATTTGCCAAAAGATTTTCCATACTTCCGTATTTTGCTAAAAACTTTTTTGCCGTTTTATCACCAACTCCTGGAAGCCCAGGAATATTGTCGGAAGCATCTCCCATCATTCCCAGATAATCGATCACTTGTTCAGGGCGTTCGACCTCAAATTTTTTCTGTACTTCAGGGATTCCCCAGGTTTCATAGCCTCCACCAAACATAGGTCTGTACATGAAAATATTAGGGCTCACCAATTGAGCGAAATCCTTATCAGGAGTAACCATGAATGTTTGATAGCCTTCTTTTTCTGCCTTTTTTGCCAGGGTTCCAATAACATCATCTGCTTCAAATCCTTCTTTTACCATTATGGGGATGTGCATAGCCTTTAAGATTTGTTCGATATAGGGCACTGCAATTTTTATGGCTTCAGGGGTGGCATCTCGATTTGCTTTATACTCTGGGAAAGCTTCTTTTCTAGCAACACTTCCGCCTCTATCAAAGCAGACGGCTAAATGATCAGGGCGCTCGCGTTTTATAACGTCTAATAAGGAGTTTGTAAATCCTAATATGGCAGAAGTATCAACGCCTTTTGAGTTTATTCTTGGGTTTTTTATAAATGCATAATAGCCGCGAAATATAAGGGCGTATGCATCCACTAAGAAGAGTCTTTTTTGTTCTGACATGTTTTATAGTATTGAAGACGATAAAACTACAAAACTTATCCGGCGAATAGAAAAAAAGCAAGAGGTATTAAGGCTTTTGTTTTATATATTTTTTAATAAATGATTGCTTTTGAGGCAATATAATCCCCTTAAATTTTAATTTGCCTATCTATTTGTTGATCTAAGGAAATGAAGGTTTCTGTCCTTGATATCCCGGTAATGGTTTGAATATCTTTATTTAATACCTGCATTAAGTGTTCGTTGTCTTTGCAAAGTACTTTAATTAAAATACTCCAATTCCCTGTAGTATAATGACATTCCAGGACTTCAGGTATTTTTTTCAGCTGTTTTACAGCGTCGGGATTACTCACTGCCTTGTCTAGAAAAATCCCAATAAAGGCCATCGTTGTATAACCTAAAATTTTTGGATCGATGACAAATTTTGATCCTGAAATTAATTTTGACTTTTCAAGTTTCCGAAGTCTTTGGTGGATGGCAGCTCCCGAAATACCAACCTGTCTTGCAATCTCAAGTACAGGGGTTCTCGCATCTTCCATTAAGGCACGCAATATTTTTTTGTCGATACCGTCAATGTATAAGTTTTGATTGACAAACTTCACAGGCTTTTAAGTTTTAAATTATAATATAAAAGTAGTAAAAGGATTTAAATCTATAACTTTTCTTCTAGATATTTAGAGGATTGTAACCAAAATAAGGCACTTCTTTCTCCTTGAATTGAATTCCGTAGTCTTCCAATTCTTTAAGAATAGGTTCATAAACCTCTTTGCTAATTGGAATTTGTACCCCAGGCGTGGTTATTTTTTCATTTAAAATAGCCAGAGTCGCAATAGCTACAGGTAAACCGACAGTTTTGGCCATGGCGGTATAGGTTTGATCCTCACCAATAGTGACCATAGTAGAGTCAATTTGATAGGTTTTACCATCGCGTTTATAGCCAAATTTATGATACATAACAATCATATCTTTGTCACTTTTAGCAAGGGTCCAGTTGTCCATTAAGATCTTCTGAAGGATTTGTGCAGGTGTCGCCTTTTTTAGTCCAACCATTTTAGTAGCACTAAAAATATCGAGCTCTTCCAGTTTTTCCCATACAATATCATCCTGATCAATTTTTAATTGATGCCTAAATTTCAATTCAACGGAATCTGTGGGGCTATAAGGTAGAAAAGCGTTGATAAAATCACGATAACTCATGTTTTCGCTATCGTCAATATGATAGCTATCATCGGTCATTCCAAGGATTACAAACATTTGCCAGGCACGACTAAATCCAACGCGACGCATGGTACCTCTATAAAGTGTTTTAATATTATTTAAACCATATACACTTTGGTATTTTAAAGAGTCTCTGTTGGCATAACCTTCAAAACGACCATAGTCTTCGATTTCAAGAAACTCCGTCCTTCTAAATAACTGATTGTAGGGGATGTATTTGTATTTTCCTTCTTGTAAAAATTTTGCAGCCCCGCCTTGACCGGCAACAACCACATTTCTCGGATTCCAAGTGAATTTGTAATTCCAAAGATTGTTGTCATTCTCTGGGGCTACAAGGCCTCCAGTAAATGACTCGAATAAAATAAGATCACCACCCTTGTCTCGAATATTATCGATGACTTGCATAGCGCTCATGTGATCAATTCCTGGGTCAACCCCTATTTCATTCATAAAAACAAGGCCTTTGTTTTTTACAGCGTCATCAAGGGCTTGCATCTCCTTACTAACATATGAGGCGGTAACCATGTTTTTGCCGTAGGCAATACAGTCTTTGGCAACTTCTACATGAAATCTAGCAGGAAGCATGGAGACTACAATATCGGCGTTACTTATGGCATTTGATCTTGATTTTTGATCGAATACATCGAGCATAGTAGCATTGGCATGATTTGAATTTCCAATTAAATTCTTTGCGTTTTCCAAGGAAATATCACCAATTGTAATATGTAAGTTTTCCGATTCAGCCTTATCTAAAAAATATTTTATTAGATATGATGAAGATTTACCAGAACCGATAACCAAAATCTTTCGCATAGTTAGAATAGTTGAGTAATTTTGTTATTATTTATGCCACGAATGTAATAAATGTAATGCTTATAAAAACTCTAAATAAAAATTAATATGAACAAAAAGATTTTGGTTTCAGGAAGTATGATTGGATTATTAGCTGTTATACTAGGCGCTTTTGCCGCACATGGCTTAGAAAAAATCATTTCTCAAGATGCTATAGAAACATTTCAAACAGGGGTGCGTTATCAGATGTATCATGCCATAGTTCTTTTATTTGTTGGAAGTACCACGGTATTGAAAATGAAAACAAAAAAACGAATCTATTATACCATGGTATTTGGGGTCTTATTCTTTTCTGGATCGATTTACGGATTAGCGACCAATACATTGACAGGTTTTGATTTTACAACGATTGGCTTTATCACACCAATTGGAGGATTGTTCCTTATCATATCTTGGGGACTTATGCTGCTTGATTTTCTGAAATTTAAAGTAGAATAAATTCATTTTTTAAAGTGCTGTTTTAGAAAAATTTATACTTTTGCAGCATAAACAACACTTAAAATTATGGTGGATAACACCCAAGTTACGAAAACGATTGAGTTGAGTCAGTATGGTATTAAAAATGCGATAGTAAACTATCAATTATCACCAGATCAACTACACAAGAGTACAATTTCTAAAGGACAAGGCGCCGAATCTTCTTCGGGAGCTTTGGCGGTAAATACAGGCGAGTTTACTGGACGTTCTCCAATGGATCGTTTTATTGTTAAAGATGATGTTACCAAAGACCGCGTATGGTGGGGGGACATTAATATTCCTTTTGATAGCGATAAGTTTGAAAGCCTTTATAAAAAGGTGACCGATTATTTGTCTGAAAAAGAAGTTTTTGTTCGCGACAGCTATGCCTGTGCAGATGATCATTACAGAACTAATATCCGTGTGATTAATGAATATCCTTGGAGTAACATGTTTGCTTACAATATGTTTTTACGTCCAACCCCTTCAGAATTAGAAAATTTTGATCCGGAATGGCTGGTTGTAAATGCCCCAGGATTTATGGCGAATCCAGAAGTTGATGGTACGCGTCAGCACAATTTTGCGATTTTAGACTTTACAAGAAAAATTGCACTTATTGGAGGAACGGGATATACCGGAGAAATAAAGAAGGGTATATTTTCGGCCTTGAACTTTATTCTGCCAGTATTTAAGAACACCTTGCCTATGCATTGTAGTGCAAATATTGGTGCTGCGGGTGATACGGCTATTTTCTTTGGATTATCGGGAACCGGAAAAACGACCCTGTCTACAGATCCAAATAGAAGTTTGATTGGAGATGATGAACATGGCTGGACCAATGAGAATTCAGTGTTTAATTTTGAAGGCGGATGTTATGCGAAGGTGATTAATCTTTCACGAGATAATGAACCTGAGATTTATGATGCCATAAAGAAAGGAGCGATTCTCGAAAATGTAATTCTCGATGACAATGGGGCTGTAGATTTTGGAAACACCTCTATCACTCAAAATACAAGGGTAAGCTATCCAATTTATCATATTGACAATATTAGTAAACCATCAATAGGTAAGAATCCTAAAAATATTTTCTTTTTAACGGCAGATGCTTTTGGAGTATTGCCTCCAATTTCAAAACTAACCCCGAGTCAGGCAGCTTACCATTTTATATCTGGATATACGGCAAAGGTTGCGGGTACTGAAGCTGGTGTGGTAGAGCCACAACCATCTTTTTCTGCATGTTTTGGCGCACCGTTTATGCCATTACATCCTGCTAAATACGCCGAAATGTTAAGCAAGAAAATGACAGAAGCTGGCGTTAATGTTTGGTTGGTGAACACCGGTTGGACTGGTGGCCCATATGGCATTGGAACACGGATGAAATTGAAATATACCCGAGCTATGATCAATGCCGTATTAAATGGTGATTTGGGTGATTATACCTATGATCAATACCATATTCATTCTGTATTTGGCGTTGCTCAACCTAGGACTTGTCCTGGAGTACCTACAGAGGTGTTAAGCCCAAGAACAACTTGGAATGACGATAAAGCCTATTATGATACCGCATTTAAATTATCGAATGCTTTTAGAGAAAATTTCCAGCAATTTGAGGCAGATGCCAGCGAAGAAATTAGAAGAGGAGGACCTCAACGATTCGCTTATTAAGGAATTTATAAGTCACAAAAAAAGCCTGATTTTGATAAATCAGGCTTTTTTTTATGTTTATAAACAAGGGTTATTTCTTGTTTGCTGTTTGAATATATTTGTCTAAAGCCATTGTCATAGACGGTGTTTCAGGGGTTGGAGCAGAAATATCAACTCGTAATCCTTTGTTTTCAACTGCCTTAATGGTGGTATTACCAAATACGGCAATACGCGTTTCATTTTGTTTGAAATCTGGGAAGTTATGAAATAATGATTCAATTCCAGAAGGGCTAAAAAACACTAAAACATCATAGGATACATTAGCTAAATCAGATAAATCACTGATAACTGTCTTGTAAAATGTAGATTGTTTCCAGTCAACGCCTAATTTATTTAAAGTATCAGGAACTAATGGTTTTACTTTATCGGTTGTCGGTAATAAGAATTTTTCATCCTTATACTTTTTGATTAGCGGAGATAACTCTGCAAAGGTGCGTTTGCCAACATAAATTTTACGCTTTCTGTATACCACATATTTCTGTAAGTAGTATGCTACAGCTTCTGACTGGCAAAAATATTTCAAAGAATCAGGAACTTTAAATCGCATTTCATCAGCAACTCTAAAAAAGTGATCAACAGCATTTCTACTCGTAAGAATTATTGCTGTATAATTATTTAAATCAACTTTTTCTAATCGTATTTCTTTTGCTGGAACACCTTCAACATGAATGAATGGTCTAAAATCAATCTTTACTCGTTGCTTTTCCTGTAGGTCAAAATATGGAGAATTTTCCACTTTAGGTTCTGGTTGAGAAACCAAAATTGTTTTCACTTTCATAGGTCGACTTGTCGTTTTAATAGATTAACTATCGGTAAATAGCTTATACAATATTATATAAGGCCCAATTTCAAGAGCGCAAAGATACAAAATAAAATAGAAAAAGTTGTGTAAAATAATTTTTTGATTTGTTTTTATGGAAGTAATAATTCCAATTAAATTGATGAGAATCAGTACGCCAAAGATTACAAAGAGTATCATCGAATTGGGTTCCATAGCAAAAAGCAGAACAATATTGATGGGGACTAATAGGAGTCCTAGGTAATGTTTATAGCTTATTTTTTGAAATAAATAAACTTCAATTATAGAAGGAATAGCAAATAGGTTTGCGATTATACGTTCTAAAAAAACCTTTATTATAATCACTATAGCTATTGCTAAGGCTGTTTTTAAAAATAATATAATATCAAAAGTTAAGGGTTCGACGAGTGTAGAATAACTTATTAATAAGAAGATTGAACCCGAGATAATTACATTTAAAAACAATAGAAGTTCGAATCTATCTATTGATTTTTTCTCTCGCGAATAGATTTTTAAGTATTTTGAAGTACCGAGAACCCCTAGAAAAGAAGCAAACCTCATAGGATTTACTAGCTTTGCTAATGCTAAAAGACAAAGGCATAAAACAATTAAAGCGGTGTACCACTCGTTAGATATAATTTCGCGTAACATGGCCGCTAAATTATGAAGAAAATTTCTATAAAATTAATCCTGTAAATAACTTACTTTTGCTAAAATTATATTTTTAATGAAAGACGCAATTGTCATCATTCCTACATTTAATGAAATTGAGAATATTGAGGACATCATCAGGGCCACTTTTGGTTTAAATAAAACTTTTGATATTCTTGTGGTTGATGATAATTCACCGGATTTAACAGGACTTAAGGTTAAGGAATTACAAAAGGAGTTTAAGGATAATTTGTTCTTGGAAACCAGAAAAGAAAAGTCAGGTTTAGGAACGGCTTATATTCATGGATTTAATTGGTGTCTAAAACGAGGTTATAATTATATTTTCGAGATGGATGCCGATTTTTCGCATAATCCTAAGGATTTAGAACGTCTTTATGATGCTTGTCATAGTGAAGGGGCCGATATGGCTATTGGATCGCGATATGTGAAGGGAGTAAATGTGGTAAATTGGCCAATGTCAAGAGTGTTATTGTCGTATATGGCATCCAAATATGTGCGTTTAATTACGAGGATGAAAATCCATGATACTACAGCTGGGTTTGTTTGTTATAAGCGATCGGTATTAGAAGCTATAGATTTAGATAAAATTAAATTTGTTGGCTATGCCTTTCAGATCGAAATGAAATTTAAGGCGTATTTAAGGCGTTTTAAAATTGTTGAAGTCCCCGTTATTTTTACAGACAGAACCCGAGGAGAATCTAAATTGAGTGGAGGTATAATTTCCGAAGCCATATTTGGAGTCATTACAATGAAGTTTAAAAGTTTATTAGGAAGAGAATAATATGAAAAATAAAACCGTACTTATAAAAAACGCTAGAATAGTTAATGAGGGTACTATTTTTAATGGGGATATACTTATTGAAAACGAATGTATTAAAGAAATCGCTGACTCTATAAGCGCTAAATCACCCGATGTACATATTTTTGATGCTGAAAACAACTTTGTTTTACCAGGAGTTATTGATGATCAGGTGCACTTTAGAGAACCAGGATTAACCCATAAGGCCAATATAGAAAGTGAATCTAGAGCCGCTGTAGCTGGAGGAATAACTTCTTTTATTGAAATGCCAAATACCAATCCTCAGGCGACAACCATTGAAAAACTTGAAGATAAATTTGAAATTGCAGCTAAAACATCCTATGCTAATTACTCCTTCATGTTTGGAGGAACCAATGATAATCTGGAAGAAATTTTAAAAGTAGACCCCAAGAAGGTTGCTGCTTTGAAATTGTTTTTGGGGTCGTCAACGGGAAATATGTTAGTAGATAATCCTGAGGTTTTAGAAAAAATATTTTCAAGTACAGATCTTTTAATAGCAGTACACTGTGAGGATGAGGACACGATTCAGGCTAATCTCAAACAACATATTGACACCTATGGTGAAGATATTCCCTTAAAGTACCATCCTGTAATTAGAAGTGAAGAAGCTTGTTATTTATCCTCTTCCAAAGCGATTAAGCTGGCCAAAAAAACGGGAGCTAGGTTACATGTATTTCATCTTTCGACAGGAAAAGAAACCAAGCTTTTTTCAAATAAATTGAAATTAAAAGATAAAAAGATAACCGCAGAAGTTTGTGTACACCACCTTTGGTTTTCCGATGAAGACTACGATGAAAAGGGGACTTTGATAAAATGGAATCCGGCGGTAAAAACAAAAGATGATAGAGCGCAATTATGGAAGGCGCTTCTCGATGACAGAATCGATGTTATCGCTACAGATCATGCCCCACACACCTTAGAAGAGAAAAGTAATGTTTATACAAAAGCGCCTTCTGGAGGCCCTTTAGTACAACATGCTTTGGTAGCGATGTTAGAAGCCTACCATCAAGGTAAAATCTCAATAGAGAAAATTGTTGAAAAGATGTGCCATAATCCTGCTATTTTATTTCAAGTAGAGAAACGCGGTTATATTAAAGAAGGTTATTTTGCCGACCTTGTGATTGTGAATACTAACAATCCCTGGACCGTAACTAAGGACAATATACTATATAAATGTGGCTGGTCACCTTTTGAAAATGCAACTTTTAAATCTAGAGTTACACATACCTTTGTCAATGGAAGTTTAGCCTATAAGAATTTTAAGGTTTATGATACTAAAACGGCTAAACGTTTAACTTTTGACAGATGATAAAACAACTTAAATACCTGCTGATTTTGGTTTTAGTGTTTGCCTGTAATACTAACAGTATTGAAAAACCTAAAAAGCCAAACAATCTTATCGGTAAAGCTAAAATGGTAGATATTATTTATGATATGTCTCTTTTTACTGCGGCAAAGGGCGTTGGTAAATGGAATCTTGAAAATGAAGGTATTTCTCCTGAAACTTTTATTTATGAGAAGTACGCTATTGATAGCTTACAATTTGTGCTAAGCAATGCGTATTATTCGTACGATACGGAGAACTTAAAAGGTATTTATAATAAAGTTAATGAAAGGCTCCAAAATCAGAAGGTTTATTTTGATTCTATTATAGAGAATGAGGATATAGAAAGAGGTAAATCAAATTTGAAACAGCGCGAGATGAGAGGAGAGTCTTTAGAAGAGTCCTTGGATGAATTGAAAGGGCGTGATTTTAAAAAAGAGAAAACCAAAGGGAGAGATAAAAGACCTAATCGAGATCTCTTAAAAAAAACCGACTCGTCTCGTCAATTGATTCGTCAATAGTTTTAAACTCATACTTTAATTCCTCAACAATTTTGGCATTGCTATAATTTGATATTGCCTGGATAGATTTTGAAGCGTTTTTAGTTAAACGCCGACTTTTATTTCTGAGATTTGCACGTAACCAATCCAGACGCCATACAATACTTAATATGGTTTTTGAGGCTTCTTTCTTTGGCGGTTTAACCTGAAGCTGCGTCGCCACCTTAATGAAGAAATCCTTATAAGAAAGATTCTCGGAAATTAAAATATAGCGTTCGTTTTGGAAATCACTTTCCATGAGTTTCAACATTATAGAAACTACATCATGAACATCTACAAAGCCAACGACCCCATTGGTGTAATGCGACATGCCTTTGTAAACACGTTTAATTAAACTGCCACTTCCACTGTGCCAGAATCCTGACCCAATAATAATTCCGGGATTAACCACAACCGCATTTAAGCCTTCCTGAGTGCCTCGCCAGACTTCCATTTCGGCACCATACTTAGTGATGGCATAAACACTATGTGCTTCTTCAGGGTTCCAATCTGTGTTTTCGGTAATGATTTCAGTTTTTTCAGAATCACCAATGGTAGCAATCGAACTGACATAACACAACTTTTCTATCTGATATGAAATACAAAAGTTAACAATATTGGCAGTGCCTTCAATGTTTATTTTTCGTAAAGCATAATAATCATTGGTGTCAAACGAAATAAATGCAGCGCAATGATATACTTTATTAATACCGACAAAAGCAATTTCTAGGCTTGGAATATCATTAATATTGGCTTCAACCCATTCGATTTTTGAAAAAAGAGGCTCTACTTCCTTTGTGTAATAAGAAAACACGTGTTTAACAGCTTCTATCTTGTCCTTAGAGCGATAGATGGCTCTTACCGAAATTCCTTTTTTGGTTAATTTGTAAAGTAAATGACTCCCAACTAAACCTGTTCCTCCTGTAACTAATATCATAAGACTAAATTAATGTTTTTTCTTTTCTCATCAGTTATGAAACATTTATCTTTGTTCAAATTTTTATAAGAAATGGCTAAGAATTATATTGAAGAGTTGACATGGAGGGGAATGGTACATGATACTATGCCCGGAGCAGAATCACATTTGTTAGAAGGTATGAGAAGTGCATACGTTGGTTTTGATCCAACAGCCGATTCTTTACATATCGGAAACTTAGTGCCGATTATGTTGTTAGCTCATTATCAGCGTTGCGGGCATAAGCCAGTAGCCTTGGTTGGTGGAGCAACGGGAATGATTGGGGATCCTTCGGGAAAATCTAATGAGCGTAATTTATTAGATGAAAAAACGCTGCGTCATAACCAAAATGCGATCAAAAATCAGTTGGCACATTTTTTAGATTTTGAATCTAATGCTGAAAATGCTGCAGAGTTAGTAAATAATTACGATTGGATGAAAGATTTTTCCTTTCTAGATTTTATTCGTGATGTTGGAAAGCATATTACCGTGAATTATATGATGGCTAAAGATTCTGTAAAAAACCGAATTACTTCAGAAGCCTCAGAAGGAATGAGTTTTACTGAGTTCACCTATCAATTAGTACAGGGTTATGATTTTCTTCATTTATATAAATCGAATAATTGCACCATTCAAATGGGGGGTAGTGACCAATGGGGGAATATTACCACAGGAACGGAGTTGATTAGAAGAATTGGCAATGGTAAAGGGTATGCGATTACTTGTCCGTTAATCACAAAATCTGACGGTTCTAAGTTTGGTAAATCTGAAGGAGGCAATGTTTGGCTTGACCCGAAAAGAACATCGCCTTATAAATTTTATCAATATTGGCTGAATTCTAGTGATATCGATGCCGAAAAATATATAAAAATATTTACCTTCTTAACTAAAGAAGATATTGATAATTTGATAAAAGAACATCAAGAAACACCGCATTTGAGATTATTACAAAAGCGATTAGCTAAGGAAATTACGAGTATGGTACATTCAAAAGCAGATTTTGAAAATGCCGAAAAAGCGTCTAATATATTGTTTAGTAAAACCTTTAAAGACGATATTAAAACCTTGGATGAAGTCACCTTTTTGGATGTCTTCGAAGGCGTTCCTCAGGCTGAGGTCTCTAAAGAAGAGATTAGTAATGGTTTAGATATGATTGCGGCCTTGGCTGCAAAAACTAATTTTTTGGGGTCCAATGGGGAAGCGAGACGCGCCTTAAAAGAAAATTCAATAGCCGTAAATAAAGCCAAAGTCAAAGAAGGCTATACTATTACTTCTGAAGACTTAATAAATGATACTTATGTGATCTTAAATAAAGGAAAGCGTAACACTTATATTATTAAAGCCATATAAAAAAAACGAAGTCTGGCTATTATTGTGTGATAACCAGACTTCTTAAAAACTAACCAACCAATTTTTCTTTTTCATTAGCTGTTATTCCTATCTGTCGGAGTATATAGTAAAACCTTACATAGGATTTAGATAAAGTCCTAATAAGTTCACCATAATAAAGCTGGCCGAATGACTGTCGGATTTAGTGCTAGAGCAGTAGACTGGGGCTTTTTTGACCTTTAATATGATTGGCCTAGACTTTTATGTGCCATTGGGTTTAATTGTATACCCTTGTTTTATTTTTGAGAAGGGATTGAAGGAGTTGTCACCAAGGAATAGCGAAAATCTGTAGTAAAATACCTGAGCAATTCGGGATCTCGAGAATATTCAATTTTTAAAAGAACTAGGTCGAAAGTTTCTCTATTAACGTCAACATCTTACCTTTGTAGGTTCATATAATAAAATTAATATGAGTAAAGAAAGCAAACGTCGAGAAGCCTTAATATATCACGCCAAACCAATTCCGGGAAAAATTAAAGTAGTTCCTACTAAAAAATATGCTACCCAAAGAGATTTGTCTTTGGCTTATTCCCCAGGTGTTGCAGAGCCTTGTTTAGAGATTGAGAAAGATAAATCACATGCTTATAAATATACCGCAAAAGGGAATTTAGTCGCTGTGATTTCTAATGGAACTGCCGTGTTAGGACTAGGAAATATTGGTCCTGAAGCCTCTAAACCTGTTATGGAAGGTAAGGGATTGTTGTTTAAGATTTTTGCAGATATAGATGTTTTTGATATTGAAGTTGATACCGAAAATGTTGAAGAATTTATTCAAACAGTAAAAAATATAGCCCCTACATTTGGAGGGATAAACCTTGAAGATATTAAAGCTCCTGAAGCTTTTGAAATTGAGAGACGTTTAAAAGAAGAATTGGATATTCCAGTAATGCATGATGACCAACACGGTACTGCAATTATTTCGGCAGCGGCCTTACTAAATGCCCTCGAGATCACGGGAAAAAATATTGCAGAGGTTAATATTGTAATAAGTGGCGCCGGAGCAGCAGCAATTTCTTGTACCAGATTATATCAATCTTTTGGTGCGCTTAGAGAAAATATTGTAATGCTGGATAGTAAGGGTGTTATCAGACAAGATCGCGATAATTTAACAAGTCAAAAAGCTGAGTTTGCTACAGCGAGAAATATTGATACTTTAGAACAAGCCATGATAGACGCCGATGTATTTATTGGTTTGTCAACTTCAGATATCCTCGCTCCCAAGGAGTTAAAAACAATGGCAGATAACCCGATCGTTTTTGCAATGGCAAACCCTGATCCTGAGATCGCATATCAACTCGCCATAGATACTCGTGATGATATTATTATGGCCACTGGACGTAGCGATCATCCTAATCAAGTAAATAATGTCCTTGGATTTCCGTTTATATTTAGAGGGGCCTTAGATGTTCGTGCGACTGCAATTAACGAAGCGATGAAGAAAGCGGCTGTAATTGCACTTGCAAATTTAGCGAAGGAACCTGTTCCAGAACAGGTAAATGTCGCATATGGTAAAACGAGATTAACTTTTGGAAAAGATTATATAATACCTAAACCTTTCGATCCAAGATTGATAGGCGTGGTGCCTCTAGCTGTAGCAAAAGCAGCAATGGATAGTGGTGTTGCTACCGAACCAATTGAAGATTGGAAAAAATACGAGGAAACTCTTTTGTCTAGACTCGGAAGCGATCATAAATTAGTGCGTTTACTACACAGTCGTGCTAAATTGGAGCCTAAACGCGTCGTGTTTGCTGAAGCCGATCAGTTAACAGTTTTAAAAGCAGCTCAAATTGCTCATGATGAAGGTATTGCACATCCAATCCTTTTAGGACGTCGTGATGTGATTGAAAAATTAAAACTCGATATCGAATTTGATGCAGAAGTACCAATCATCGATCCTAAATCAGACGAAGAGGAAGAGCGTAAGGATGCCTATGCAAAACTGTATTGGGAGCGTCGTAAGCGTCGCGGTATTACATTACATACTGCTAAAAAATTATTGAGAGAGCGTAACTATTATGCAGCTATGATGCTCAATGAAGGGGATGCTGATGCACTAATATCTGGATATTCTAGAAATTACCCAACCGTAGTAAAACCAATATTGGAACTTATAGGTCTTGATAAAGGGGCGACAAGAATTGCAACGACTAATTTATTGATGACCGAAAGAGGGCCCTTATTTTTAAGTGATACCTCAATTAATATCGACCCAACATCTAAAGACCTTGCTAAGATTGCTCAAATGACTGCAACAACAGTGAAAATGTTTGGTCTGGAACCTGTGATGGCAATGATCTCATATTCTAATTTTGGTTCTTCCGATAACGAAAAAGCCTCCAAGGTTAGAGAGGCGGTATCTTATTTACATAGGTACTACCCAAGCTTAGTGGTAGATGGAGAGTTTCAGACAGATTTTGCATTAAATAATGAGATGCGTCAGGATATTTTTCCATTTTCAAAATTGGCAGGAAGAAAGGTGAATACCTTAATTTTCCCAAATTTAGATGCCGCAAATATTACTTACAAATTACTGAAAGAACTCAATAAAGCAGATAATATTGGGCCAATCATGATGGGTTTAAAAAAACCAGCTCATATTTTACAATTAGATGCTAGCGTCGATGAAATTGTAAATATGACGGCAATTGCAGTAATTGATGCTCAAAAGAAACAAGGCCGAGACTGAATATAGGTTTTTTTTAGTGAGGGTTTATCAGTAAAAAGTAATCAAAATCTCTAGGATCAAGATCCTGAGTGCTTTTTTGTTTGCTTGGTCAATATTAGAAAATTAGACAGCCCTTTAGTGCTAGTAGGAATTTTTTGAGATGAATTAGTGGAAAAGAACGGTTTATATGCATTATTTTGATGTTTAAGAGGTGTTTTATGTATAATAATTTTATTACATTTGAGACGCTAACAAAAACTATTAATGATTACGCATATACACGGAAAACTTACAGAGAAAAACCCTACTGATGTTGTTATTGACTGTAACGGTGTAGGTTATAAGCTAAATATTTCTTTGCATACTTATTCTCAGATTTCTGACCAGGAACATTTAAAACTATATACCCATCTTCAGGTTAAAGAGGATTCACATACTTTATATGGATTTTCTTCATTAAGTGAACGATTGATATTCCGTTTGTTGATTTCTGTGAGTGGTATCGGAGCAAGTACTGCGCGGACAATGTTGTCCTCATTAACACCGAAACAAGTTAGAGAAGGAATTGCGGTTGAAGATGTTGCTCTAATACAATCGGTAAAAGGTATTGGATTAAAAACCGCCCAACGTGTCATTATAGAATTAAAAGACAAAGTTTTAAAAGTATACGATATTGATGAAGGAATGCTACCTCAGAGCAATACAAATAAAGATGAAGCGTTATCTGCTTTAGAAGTTCTTGGGTTTACTAAAAAACAATCCGACCGTGTTATAGATAAGATTATTGCTAAAAGCCCCGACGCCAGTGTAGAAGCTATTATTAAAGAGGCCTTAAAAAACTTATAATTGATTTGAAGACGACTACCAACGATAATTTTTACAAGTCTACCAAAAAAATGCTGCTTTATAGCATGATACTGCTATGTAGTACCCTGACATTCGCGCAGCAAACCACTGTTCCAGATTCCTTAAGAACAACCTTTTCTTTAGGTAAATTACAAATACCAAACCCAGACAGTATAATTTCTAAATATACCTATGATCCATTAACCGATAGGTATATTTATACTGAAACTGTCGGTAGTTTTAATATAAAATATCCCATAATACTAACTCGGGAAGAATTTCAAAAACTTGTAGCACAGGAGAATTTAAGAAATTATTATCAGCAAAAGATTGATGCCTATGACGGAAAGAAAGAAGGGGCAGATGCTTTAAAGAAGAATCTCATTCCAGATTTATACGTTAATTCTGATTTTTTCGAAACCCTTTTTGGAGGAAATACTATTGAAGTCATTCCACAAGGGTTTGTAGAAATGGATTTGGGAATTTTATTTACCAAGCAAGATAATCCTTCATTTTCACCTAGAAATAGAAGTAATTTCACCTTCGATTTTGATCAACGTATTGGATTGAGTTTACTGGGGAAAGTTGGGACAAAATTACAGGTTACCGCCAATTACGATACCCAATCGACTTTCGATTTTGAGAATTCCATAAAATTAGAATATACGCCCCTATCTAATTTAAAAGATGGTTATGATGGGAAGGATGATTCCATTATTCAGAAAATCGAAGTTGGTAATGTGAGTATGCCTTTAAATAGCTCTTTAATTACAGGAGCTCAAAGTTTATTTGGGGTAAAAACGGTATTGCAATTTGGGAAAACGAAGGTCACCGCGATTTTTTCAGAACAGAAATCTCAAACGAAGACGGTAGTGGCTCAAGGTGGTGGTACACTGGAAACATTTAAATTTTTCGGATTGGACTACGATGAAAACAGACACTTTTTCTTAGCCCAATACTTTAGAGATAATTATGACGCCGCCTTAGAGACCTATCCCTATGTAAATTCCCTAATACAAATTACTAGAATTGAAGTCTGGGCTACAAACCGTTCCAATCAAACTGATAATGTTAGAAATATTGTTGCGCTACAGGATTTAGGAGAATCCGACCCTAATAAAATTGGTTCTGCAGTGAATATCACAGGAGGACCGAATGCCTTTCCAAATAATACGAATAACGGCTTTGATCCCACTAATATTGGTGGTGCAGGCTCGCAAATAACCAATGCTATTAGAGATGTTGCTACTGTTCAATCTGGGATATTAGTAACAGATGTTAATGAAGGCTTTGATTATGGGAAACTCGAAAACGCAAGAAAACTTAGAGAAGGCACCGAATATACCCTTAATACCCAATTGGGATATATCTCTTTAAATCAGCAATTACAAAATGATGAAATTCTAGCAGTTGCATTCCAGTTTACCGTTGGAGATCAAGTGTATCAGGTGGGAGAGTTTGCAAATGATGGTATAGCTGCTACCGGAGTGAGTACCGATATTGGTACCGGAAACACCATTATTAATAATAACAATCTAGTCCTTAAAATGCTGAAAAGTACAGTGACTAATGTTCAGGAACCTGTTTGGGACCTGATGATGAAAAATATTTACAATACGGGTGCTTTTCAATTAGAAAAAGAAGATTTTAAATTAAATATATTTTATACAGAAACCTCCCCTTTAAATTACATAAGTCCGGTTGAAGGGACGCCCTTTCCATCGGCAGGGCCGAATGAAGACCCATTACAGGAAACCCCATTATTACGCGTATTTAATTTAGATAAATTGAATTTTAATAATGACCCTCAGGAGCAGGGTGATGGATTTTTTGATTTTGTCCCTGGCATTACCGTCATTCGACAAAATGGGAAAATAATATTTACAAATGTTGAACCTTTTGGTAAATATTTATTTGACAGACTATCCAATGGGGGAGAAAATTATGATAATAATACAACATACAACCCTAACCAAGAAAAGTATGTCTATGATAAACTGTATAAGGAAACTAAAACGGCGGCTTTAGAAGACGGAGAAAAGAATAAATTTCAAATAAAAGGACGTTATAAATCTGCAGGAGGCTCAGGTATTCCTATTGGAGCATTCAACGTACCACGAGGATCGGTGAAAGTTACTGCTGGTGGAAGGGTTTTAGTAGAAGGCGTAGATTATACGGTTGATTATCAAATGGGAAGGGTTCAAATATTGGATCCTGCGCTACAAGCATCAAATTCGATAATAAATGTTTCTGTAGAGAATAATGCGGTCTTTGGACAACAAACAAAGCGTTTTACAGGATTTAATGTGGAACACCAGTTTAATGAAAATTTTGTGCTTGGAGGAACCTTTCTAAACTTAAATGAACGCCCTATTACGCAAAAAGCGAATTATGGTACCGAGCCTATAAATAATAGCATCTTTGGATTCAATGGGAATTTCTCATCAGAAGTGCCATTTTTAACACGATTAGCAAATAAGTTACCAAATATAGATACCGATGTGCCTTCCAATTTATCCTTAAGAGGAGAGTTTGCATATTTGTTGCCCGGTGCGCCAAAAGCATCCGATTTTCAAGGGGAAGCCACTTCCTATGTCGACGACTTCGAAGGCTCTCAAAATGCCATAGATTTATTAGCCCCACACTCCTGGCATCTGTCGAGTAGGCCTCGTGAATTAGGTCTTAATTATGGCGAAGGCGGCGAAGATGATAATGGAGTGCAAAATGGTTATGATAGAGCCCATCTGAATTGGTATGCTATTGACCCTATTTTCTATGGTTCACAACGACCAGGAGGAATTAGTGATGATGATATGTCTAGTTTGTATACCAGACGAATTTTTATTGAAGAAATATTTCCACAAGTTGATTTGGTTCAGGGACAGAGTACCATCATCAATTCTTTAGATTTAGCTTATTATCCTTCCGAAAGAGGGGCCTATAATATGGATCCTAATGCCGCAAACGGCGTGTTATCTAATCCTCAAAATTCATGGGCGGGAATTACACGGCAATTAACGACGACAGATTTTGAACAAGCCAATTTTGAATATATAGAATTTTGGTTGCAAGATCCATTTTTGGAAAACCCTACTAATCCAGGAGGTAAACTGACCTTGAATCTTGGTAATGTGTCTGAAGATATATTGAAAGATGGTAGAAAACAATATGAGAACGGTCTGGATGAGTCCGGAGATATTAGCGATTTACCGCAAACGGTTTGGGGGGCAGTCGTACCACAAAACCAGTCTTTAATATATGCCTTTTCAAGTTTGGGTCAAGACCGAGTGAATCAAGATGTTGGTTATGACGGTTATGATGATGCAGAAGAAGCTTCAGTATTCGACGCGTTTTCAGGATTGTCAGATCCATCAAATGATAACTATACTTATTTCTTAAATACAGAAGGGGATGTTTTTGAACGCTATAAAAAATACAATGGTTTAGAAGGGAATTCTCCGGATACCTTTTCCCAAACCAATAGAGGGTCTACAACCGAGCCAGACGTTGAAGATATTAATCGTGATAATACTATGAACACGATCGATAGCTATTTTGAGTATGAATTTGAGATCACACCTTCGAGCTTGGCAAATATTAATAATGATAATATTAGAGATAGAAAAGTCGTGTCTGTGACCCTGCCAAATGGGAATACAGAACAGGTGAAATGGTACCAATTTAGAATTCCTTTAACCGATTATACAAATCAAATAGGAGGGATTTCCGATTTTAGATCCATACGTTTTATGCGTATGTATTTAAATAAGTTTACTGAGAATACAGTGATGCGTTTTGGAACCTTAGACTTAGTAAGAAGTGATTGGAGACGCTATAAGTTGTCCTTGGATGAGGATTCAAATAATGATTCCGACGGGACCTCATTTAATGTTGGGAATATTGGTATTCAGGAAAATGATGGGCGTTATGTTTCACCTCCTGGAGTTGAAAGAGAACAGTTAAATAATAATAATACACTGGTACGACAAAATGAGCAATCATTGGTTGTAAATACCTGTAAACTGGAGCCAGATGATTCCAGAGCGGTATTCAAAAATATTAAAGTAGACATGCGTCAGTATAAAAAACTGCGAATGTTTATTCATGCTGAAGAAGGAACGACTTCGGGTTTATTAGATGGTGACGCCATTGGGTTTATTAGAATGGGGAATGATTTTACGCAAAATTATTATCAAATTGAAATTCCATTAGAAGTGTCATCAACGGGTTCAATTAGCCCATCTGTTGTTTGGCCAGAAGGCAATGAAATAGATTTGTCGATCGAAATATTAGCGAAGATCAAATCACTAGGGATTTCCAATGGAACTCTGGGAGGTGTAGATCCTGTATTTTACGATGTGATAAATGGAGTCCTAGATGAAAATGAACTCGCCGATCCAACAGCGGTAAATATAGATATGGGTCAGCAACGTGTGGCCATAAAAGGAAATCCAAATTTTGGAGATATAAGAACCTTAATGGTCGGGATTAAAAATCAACACAGCCAGGATATATGTGCCGAAGTATGGTTTAATGAATTGCGATTGTCAGACTTGGATAACCAAGGCGGATGGGCAGCCGTTGTGAGTATGGATTCTAATATCGCCGATTTCATGGATATTAGTGCAACAGGACGACGAAGTACGACTGGATTTGGAACCATCGAACAGGGACCAAATGAAAGAAGTCGTGAAGATATTAAACAGTACGATGTTGTTACAAATATTAATCTGGGTCAATTACTTCCGAAAAACTGGGGAGTTCAATTGCCATTTAACTTCGGATTAAGTGAAGAGATTGTCACTCCAGAATACGATCAGCAATATAAAGATGTTAAGCTCCAAACCCGTTTGGATGCCGCTTCTAGTACGAGTGAAAGAGATGCTATTAAACAGCAATCTGAAGATTATACCAAACGAAAAAGCATCAATTTTATTGGAGTTAGAAAACAGCGCGTTGGTGAAGTCAAGCCTCGATTCTATGATGTTGAAAATTTAACCTTAAATTATTCTTTTAATCAGGTTGAGCATCGTGACTTTGAGATTGAAAATTCTTTAAATCAAAATACCAGAGTAGGAGCCAACTATAATTTTAATTTTAATCCTATAAAAGTAGAACCTTTTAAAAAGAATGATTCCTTATTTACTGGAAAATACTGGAAGGCTTTAAAAGATTTTAATTTTAACTTACTGCCGACGAGTATTTCTGTAAATACTGATTTTGTGAGACAATTTAACAAGCAGAAGTTTAGAGAAGTTGATCTGGGCGGTGGGAATATTGGACTTGAAGAACTGTTTCGACGTAATTATACCTTTGATTTTCAGTATACGGTTAACTATGATATTACAGATGCCTTACGGTTGAATTTTACCGCCTCGAATAATAATATCGTACGTAATTATTTTATTGATGATGAATTAAACGGTGCGCAGGATCCGACGCAGGATATTTGGGATGGCTTCTTTGATGTAGGCGACCCCAATAGGCAGTTTCAGCAATTGGGAATTAATTATGACTTGCCACTATATAAAATCCCAGCACTGAGCTTTTTAAGAGCAACCTATGCTTATACAGGTGATTTTCAATGGCAAAAAGGTTCCGATTTATATGGAAATCTAAGTATTGATGGACAAACTTATGATTTAGGGAACTCTGTGTCTAATGCCAATACGCATAACTTGAATGCAACCCTGGATATGGGGCAATTGTATCGTTATTTAGGTTTAGTGAGAAAAAATAGAGGAAGGTCTCCTAGTACAAATAGAACGAATAGACCTGGACCTCCAAATCAAGCCCGAGTAGCAACACCGAAAAAAAGTGGCTTGTACAATACAGCCATAGATATACTGACGAGTGTGAAACGTATTCAGATCAAGTATTCTGAGAATAATGGAACATTTTTACCTGGTTATATGCAAACACCAGGATTTATAGGAACTTTAAAACCTTCGTTTGGATATACTTTCGGAAGTCAAAGAGATATAAGGCATCTCGCTGCAAGAAAGGGATGGCTGACCGTTTTTCCTGATTTTAATCAGCAATATACCGAGGTGCATACAAAAAATTTAGATTTTACGGCCTCACTGGAACCGATTAGGGATTTAAAAATTGATTTAAACGGTGGAAGGATTTACTCTGAGAACTTCATAGAAAGCTTTAATGCTTTAGATACCAGTGGAGATGGTTTTAGTGATACCTATAACCCATTAATAGGAAATTCTTTCGGGAATTTTAATGTGTCGACCTCATTGATAAAAACCGCTTTTAGTAGTAGTGATGAAAATGGATCGGCCACTTTTGACGATTTTAGAACGAATAGATTGGTGATCGCGCGAAGGCTAGCACAACAGTCGGGTGTTGATTTTACCAATCCTAATAACTTTGTAGATGGCGATCTAACAGGATTTCCTTTAGGTTATGGTAAAACCAATCAAGCGGTGCTATTACCTGCCTTTTTAGCTGCATATTCGGGCAAGGACGCGAGTAAAGTGAGTTTAGGAGCTTTTAGAGATGTGCCAATTCCAAATTGGACCCTCAAATATACAGGGTTTATGAAAATGAAGTGGTTTAAAAAACACTTTAAACGTTTTTCTGTAACACATGGATATCACGCCATGTATACCATTAATCAGTTTAGAACAAATCTCGATTATAATGCCGGTGCCAATGCCACGGAGTATACAGCGCAAAATCCTAATGTCTTGGATTTGGCTGGGGATTATAAGAATGAAACCTTATTTAGTAATGTCAACCTGGTGGAAGAATTTAGTCCACTGGTGAAGATTGATTTTGAGATGAAAAATTCAATGAAGATTCTTGCTGAGATGAGAAAGGATCGTTTACTGTCATTGAGTTTTGATAATAACCTCTTAACTGAAGTGCAAGGAAAAGAATATATTGTCGGTTTAGGATATAGAATTAAGGATGTTAAGATTAAATCGAAACTGGCGGGACCAAGAAAAACCATCAAGAGTGATTTAAACATGATGGCAAATATTTCGGTTAGAAATAATAAAACCATTATTAGGTATTTAGATCTTGACAATAATCAAGTCACCTCTGGCCAAACCATTTGGGGACTGAAATACAATGCCGATTATGCCTTTAGTAAGAATCTAACAGGGATATTTTATTTTGATTATTCCTTTTCAGAATATGCGATTTCTACGGCTTTTCCTCAAACATCTATCCGATCTGGAATTACTTTAAGATATAACTTTGGTAATTAAAAAAAAACTAACATATTTACAAAAAATTATATTATGAATATTCCAGCTGAATTAAAGTACACTAAAGATCATGAATGGATAAGCATCGATGGCGATGTTATTACCATTGGAATTACCGATTTTGCACAAAGCGAACTTGGAGATATTGTTTATGTAGAAGTTGAAACAGTAGACGAAACCTTAGATATAGAAGAAGTTTTTGGTACTGTTGAGGCTGTTAAGACGGTTTCAGATTTATTTTTACCAGTATCTGGTGAAATAATTGAGTTTAATGAAGCTTTAGAGGATGCTCCAGAAAATGTGAATTCTGATCCTTATGGTGACGGTTGGATGATTAAGGTTAAATGTTCTGATGTGTCTCAACTGGATGCTTTATTATCGGCAGATGATTATAAGAGCTTAATTGGTGGCTAATAAAAAGATCTTACTATGTCTAGTGATAGCTTATACCCTCTCACTATTAGTCCTTAGCTTGGTTAGTAACAGTGCAATGCCACATTTTGGGACGAATTACGAGGATAAAATTTATCATCTTCTCGCCTATGGCTTACTCTGTCTCTTATGGTACAAGGTCTTGTTCGATTTTAAGATTAAACATCCCATTGGAATTGCCTTTATAACTTGTATTATTTATGGTATAATTATTGAGGTATTACAAGGACAGTATACCGATGGAAGAGATGCCTCCATTATGGATAGTGCTGCAAATGGTATTGGAGTGATGATTGTTTCTCTGTTTTTAACAATTAAAAATAAAACAATCGTTAAAAAAATATAAACCCTTGCTTTTTTAGCAAATTATTGGTTATTTTACCAATCTTGAAAAATAATAATTATGGAACCGAAAAAGAACCCTA
>Ga0105356_10000851_pt1 | contig 29715 bp, 29 predicted proteins | sample GOMGulsemesocosm_3_FD_83502 | JGI IMG/M metagenome (GOLD analysis project Ga0105356, IMG submission 83502) | Methane-oxidizing microbial communities from mesocosms in the Gulf of Mexico - GOM9D Gulf of Mexico | ecosystem: Environmental > Aquatic > Marine > Cold seeps | place: Gulf of Mexico...
AAAAACCGTCGTCAAAAGATAGTGTCGATGATGCGTGATTGGTCACAGCAAATAGATGCATACAGTGAGCAGGTTAATCAGTTCAAGCCAGTGATGGCTGGAAAATTAAAGCGTGTTGTTGGGTTGACGATGGAAGCGGTTGGTTGTCGCGCGCCAGTGGGTAGTCAATGTAGCGTCGAGACCTTGAGTGGAAAAATCAGCGCTGAGGTGGTGGGCTTTAGTGATGACATTCTTTATCTAATGCCCAGTGAGGAAGTGATCGGAGTATTACCGGGTGCTAAGGTGGAGCCGTTGAGTAATCAGAAAGGGCTCGCCGTTGGGCTCGATTTGCTTGGTCGGGTGATTGACGGTGTCGGTACACCATTAGATTCCTTAGGGCCTATTAAAACTCAACATCACATCAGCGCCAAAGCTAAACCGATTAACCCGCTAGCCAGACGCCCTATTGAACAACCTCTCGATGTTGGTATCCGCGCGATCAATACGCTGCTTACGGTCGGAAAAGGCCAACGTATGGGCTTGTTCGCAGGCTCTGGTGTTGGTAAAAGTGTGCTATTAGGCATGATGACTCGTGGTACAAGCGCCGATGTTATTGTCGTGGGCTTAGTTGGCGAGCGTGGCCGTGAGGTTAAGGAGTTTATTGAGGAAATCTTGGGTGAGGAGGGGCGCAAACGTTCTGTAGTCGTTGCCGCTCCAGCGGATACATCACCGCTGATGCGATTGAAAGCCTGCGAAACCTCGGTCGCTATTGCAGAGTATTTTCGAGATCAAGGGATGGAGGTTTTATTACTGATGGATTCGTTGACTCGCTTTGCTCAGGCACAGCGAGAAATTGCCTTAGCCATTGGAGAGCCTCCGGCAACCAAGGGCTATCCACCATCAGTGTTTGCGAAATTACCACAATTGGTTGAACGTGCCGGTAATGGTGGTGAAGGACAAGGGTCAATAACCGCGTTCTATACGGTACTAACAGAGGGGGATGATCTTCAAGATCCAATTGCCGATGCCTCCCGAGCGATACTCGATGGCCATATTGTATTGTCTAGAAAACTTGCCGAGTCTGGGCATTATCCAGCAATCGATATTGAAGCGTCAATCTCTCGTGTTATGCCGATGGTGGTGAGCGAGGAGCATATTAATTATGCCCGAATCATTAAGCAAAACTATTCACTGTATCAACAAAATAAAGACTTAATTGCAATTGGCGCCTATGTCGCGGGAGCTGATCCTAAGGTTGACAAGGCGATTCAGTTTTATCCGGTGATTGAGGCATTTTGTCAGCAAACAATGAAAGAGTCTCATCCGTATGACGAATCATTAGTGGCGCTAAGTCAACTAGGCGAAGCGTTGAAATAATGGCTGACATAAAACAACTGACCATCGTCAAAGAGCTGGCACATAAGAAAGAACAAGCGGCGCTAAATCAATTTAGTAGTGCTCAGCAACAATTGGTGCAGATGCAGCAGCAAATGAAAGCACTCGCTGATTACAAGCAAGAATACTTGGCTCAGATGGCGCCTGAAAATAGTCAGCAGATAACGGCGAGTAAACTGATTTTGATCCAAAATTTTCTTGCTAAGATAGATCAATCAATCAACCAACAGCGTGATGTGATCGCTCGCTCATCTTTGGCGGTGGATGCTCGACGTCAGGAATGGCTAAAAACAAAGCAATACACTGAATCAATTGAATTTTTGATTAATAAACAGAGGCAACAACTTGCGACTATCGAAGAGAAACGGCAACAAAAATTGTCCGATGAATTTTCTATGATGGCCTTTCACCGCAAGCGTAATCGCTAACCCTTTCTATCCCCCTGCACGAGTTGGAAACACTAAATCGCATATTGGCGCGTAATTTGCTTTAATCAAAGGAAATAGCCAGAGAAACGACTATTTACAGAATCAACTGAGGTTCTGTGTAGTAAGTTGATCATATAAAAATAACGTTATAACCCTTTATAACGCTAGACTTGGAGCGATAATGCTTGGTAATTTAACCTCTTTTACTGTGACGCAGCAAAATGATAATGCGGCAAGTTTTGCCGCGGCACAGAAGGATCTAATTGAGACTGATACTCACTCGTCACAAAAAAGTGACGATGGAGGGCTAGCAATGAGTGTAACCAGTGATAATTTAAGTGATTTTAAGCAATACTTGAATCAGGTCGTGACACAGCTTGCGCGTAGTGACAGTGACGCGAGCGACCCCGAAACAGCCCAATTTACTGAGCAAGATGCTGAGGTTGTCATTGAAAAACTGGTGAATTATTTGGCAGATTTAGAGCGTGTTGATGGCGACGCCTCAGGGGACCCGATCAGTGATGAGTTAGCTGTCGCTGAATCGACGATCAATAAACTTATTGAGGCTCTTCCTCCTCACAAGCGAGAGCAGTTGATTGAAATAATCAATGCTGCGTATCCTGCGATGACGGTAAGCTTAGTGAATGAGCGAGAAGTTGTTGAATTAGACGATTCAAGCGAAGCATCTACCGATGACAATGATCAACCGTCAAAGCCTAGGTCGCAGGATGGTCAACTATCAAGCCAAATGACTCCGACAAAAACCGAAAATGTAGATGCCGCCAAGGATACTCCCATTATTGATGCTGTGCCACGACCGGTCCCCATTGATGATAATGCACGTGAAGTTATCGAAAAACTCCATGGTGCGGCTTCACCTCAGTCAACTGAAATAGCAAAAACACAGTTTGTTAAAAATAAAAAAGAGTCTGAGGTTACATCAGTTAAGGGAGTCGATGAGCCTATTTCAGTGCTGAACGCCGCTAATAACGACTCTGAACCAGAGTTAACGGATACGACGAGAAAAATAGTCATTGATAATACGCCTAGGACACAACCAAACAAAATCGACCGAATCGACAATGGCGAAAACATGAAGCTTGCACCGACCAAGGCCACTGAAGATGAGGTTGGAAAAGAAGCCGAGGTTGAATCACGTGACGAACCTGTTGTTAGTGCTAATTTGCCAGTAAACCGAACTGGTCCAAAGAGCACAGAACAGATACAAAAAATTGGCGCTCACCAGAGTGATACCACGACGCAGTCTCAAGATGTTGAGATTGAGGCCATCGCGCAACTGAAGAGTGAGCTCAAAGCGATTATTTTGGCGATGCCACCACAAGAGCAACAGCAATTTAAGCAGCAATTAGCAAATACCAATAGTACTGATAACAAAGGAATGACGCCAGAGCAGCTGTTAGAGCAGATTAATATCTCTCAACAGAAAGTTGTTGGAGATGTCGACCCTTCGGTCAATTTACCTAGGCACAATGAGGGTAATCAAACTCTGCCCAACAAACAAACCGTTGAACGTACGCCTGTTATTAGTGTCAAAGACCAAAATATATTAGGCACAAAAGATGAACCCGATATCGCGAAAATTGATGGTTCTGCTGATGTTAAGGTTAAATTGACTGAACAAAGCAGTGCCGTTCAAGTGGTTGCGAATTCGTTTGAATCGATGATCAAACAGTTGGAAGGGCAGCAACGAACCGCCGTTAATAGTGGGGGGGAGCAAAGCCACGTTGCAGCGGCTAATGTGAGGGCAGATCAGCAACACGATGTGGCTAGCCAAGCGAACGCGGCACCGGTTAAGACCGTGCAAGAGCAACTACAACAAAAGTTACCATTGCATCAGCAGTTTGCTGCAGCAAACCTTAAAGAACGGGTTGGTTTAATGGTCAATGGTGGGATATCGCAAGCGGTGATAACACTCGATCCAGAAGAGCTTGGCGCGATGTCGATTCGAATTGTGATGCAACACGATCAGCTTAATGTTCAATTCCAGGTTCAAAACCCTGCTGCTAAAGAGCTGCTAGAACAAGCGATGGGTAAACTTAAAGATATGCTAGGCGAACAGGGGATTGCTCTGGGTCAAAGTGATGTAGAGCAGCAATCACAACAAGAGCAATCACAGCAGCAATCAGCCAATCCATCTGGCGAAGTCACTGATGAGTTTGTAAGCGATAATGATCCGGTGACCCTGGTATTGCATAAACAATCATCCGATGGCATCGATTATTATGCTTAAGCGGGATTGTTCGTAGGATAGTCATCTAAATTATGGTAGCTTTAAGCAATAATTATAGCCGATTGATAATAAAGGAAACGATAACATGGCCGACGAAGAAATAGCGAACGAAGAAGGCGGCGGCAGTAAGAAAATGCTGATTATCATTATTGCGGTGGTGGTTCTACTTGCGGGTGGTGGTGCTGCGTTTTTTCTGTTGTCCGGTGGCGATGAGCCTCCAGCTGAAACCATTGGGGAAGATGTAGAAGAATCTGTAGCTGACGCTGAGCAAGAGAGCGGCGATCCAGCGGAGGTTGGTGATGCCTTTTATGTCGGGATGCCTCGTCCATTCGTGTTTAATGTCCCGGGTTACGGACGCGATCGCTTAGTTCAAATAAAAGTACAATTATTGGTGCGCGGTGGTGAGGATGATACGGCGACACGTAAACATATTCCACTGATCGAAGACACCTTATTACAAGTGTTTAGTGCATCGAATGCCGAAAAACTTGCGACCTTTGCCGGCAAGCAAGAATTACGTGCCGACGCATTAGAGGCAGTACAAAAAGCGATGGAACCGATTGTCGGCAAGCCATTGATTGAAAAAGTGCTATTTATTGGTTTTGTGATGCAATAGTTTAGTTTGATCAAACTAAACGGGTTAAATAACAGGAATTAGGTGTGAATGATTTATTAAGCCAAGACGAAATTGATGCGCTATTACACGGCGTTGACGATGTTGAAGAAGACAGTCAGGAGTCGGGGGACGATAGTGCCGCGGAATATGATTTTTCTTCACAAGATCGCATTGTTCGTGGCCGTATGCCAACCTTGGAAATGGTTAATGAGCGCTTCGCTCGTCACCTACGAATAAGCTTATTCAATTTAATGCGCCGTACTACCGAGGTCTCTATCAACGGTGTACAGATGCTTAAGTTTGGTGAATATATTCATACGCTATTTGTACCTACCTCCTTAAATATGGTGCGTTTTCGTCCATTAAAGGGGACCGGGCTCATTACGTTAGAGGCGCGGCTCGTTTTTATTTTGGTCGATAATTTCTTTGGTGGCGATGGTCGCTACCCTGCAAAAATTGAAGGACGCGAATTCACCCCAACGGAACGCCGTATTATTCAACTGCTATTGAAAATAGTGTTTGAAGATTATATGGAAGCTTGGGCGCCGGTAATGGACGTTGAATTTGAATATCTAGACTCTGAAGTTAATCCCTCGATGGCCAATATCGTTAGCCCGACTGAAGTGATTGTGGTGTGTTCATTTCATATCGAATTAGACGGCGGTGGTGGCGATTTTCACATTGCCTTGCCTTATTCGATGTTGGAGCCGATTAGAGAATTGCTTGATGCTGGTGTCCAAAGTGATAAGGAAGATACCGATCAACGTTGGAGTGCAGCTTTAAAAGATGAGATCATGGATGTTGAGGTTGAGCTTGAAACGACCTTAGGCGAAATTGACCTCACACTGCGTCAGATAATGGAAATGAAAACAGGCGATATTATCCCCTTTGAAATGCCTGATGAGCTGGTGGTTAAAGTCGAAGGCTTGCCATCGTATCGAGGTAAATTGGGGCAGGTAAACGATAATTATGGCCTTAAAGTCTCGTCAATTATCGATCGTCCCGAATCGCAAAAATCAGAGTTTCAATTACTTCAGCGTAAGATGTCTGAAAAGGAATAAAGAGAGAATTTAATATGAGTGATATGGATGATTGGGCTGACGCCCTCGCAGAGCAAGCAGATCAGGAAGAGCAAGATGCAAAAGCCGCTGAGCTTGAAGAATTAGAAGATGAAAGCACGCCTCAATTAATGCCAACGGATGCCAAGCTTGAGGCAATATTGGATATCCCGGTGACTATTTCGATGGAAGTTGGTCGTTCTAACATCAGTATTCGTAACCTGCTGCAGCTCAATCAGGGCTCGGTCATCGAACTTGATCGGGTGGCCGGTGAGTCTTTGGATGTGTTGGTTAATGGTACGCTAATCGCCCACGGTGAAGTAGTGGTTGTAAACGATAAATTTGGTATTCGATTAACAGATGTTATTAGTCAAACAGAACGCATTAAAAAGCTGCGCTAAGGGAATAGGTGCTATCGCACTTAGTTTGACCTTAGCCATTGGCTCCGTGATAGCCAAGCCAATAACGCCGATGAGCGGACCTAGCGTGATGAACATGTTAGTGTCGCTGGTGTTAGTTTTAGGATTGATTTTATTGTTGGCGTTTATCGCTAAGAAAATGAGAATTGGGCCCGCTAATCAACAAGGTATTAAGCTGGTTGCTAATTTGACTATCGGCCAAAAAGAGCGTGTGGTGGTGGTGGAAGTCGAGAATGAGCAATATTTACTCGGCGTAACATCGACTCAAATCAATCTACTGCAAAAATTACCGAATAACGTGAGTAAGAGTACACAATCTGCACCGTTAGGTGAATTACCGTCTGACATGATGTCATTATTAAAAAAAGGAAAGTCATGATCCGCTATTTTATATTTCTGGCGTTGTGTTTGTTGTCGCCAAATCTAATGGCCGATACGGGATTGCCGGCGGTAACCGTCATAGGAAATGATGACGGTACTCAGAGCTATAGTATAACGCTACAAGTGTTAGCCTTAATGACGGCGCTTAGCTTTATCCCCGCTATCGTCATCATGATGACTTCATTTACTCGTATCGTGGTGGTGCTATCAATTTTACGCCAAGCAATGGGGCTGCAGCAGTCACCGTCCAATCAGGTAATTATTGGCTTAGCATTATTCTTGAGCCTGTTTATTATGTCGCCGGTACTCGACGAAATAAATCAGACGGCGCTACAGCCTTATGTTAACGAGCAAATTGATGCACTGGGTGCACTGGAAAAAGCCCAAGGGCCAATTCGTGAGTTTATGTTGTCTCAAACCAGAGAAAGTGACATTAAGACGTTTTTGGATATCGCTAATCGCAATGATGTGCAGTCTGCGCAAGACGCGCCAATGACTGTATTAATTCCTGCCTTTATTACCAGTGAACTCAAGACCGCCTTTCAAATTGGCTTTATGCTATTCATTCCCTTTTTGGTCATCGATTTGGTCGTAGCGAGTGTCTTGATGGCGATGGGGATGATGATGCTGTCGCCGATGATCGTGTCACTGCCGTTTAAATTAATGCTATTTGTACTAGTCGATGGCTGGTCATTGGTCATGGGTACGTTAGCCGCAAGCTTTGGCTTATGACGCTATTTTATTGTCAAGGAGTAAACAATGTCTCCTGAAGTTTTTGTTGATGTGTTTCGAGACGCGCTCTATACCGTGATGCTGTTAGTGGCGGCCATCGTCGTGCCAAGTCTTCTAATTGGACTGGTGGTCGCGGTATTTCAAGCGGCGACCTCGATTAATGAGCAGACCTTGAGTTTTCTACCGCGTCTTATTGTTACACTACTATCGCTAATCATTGGTGCCCATTGGATCACTCAGACACTGATGGACTTTACCATCAATATGATTAATGAAATCCCGATGGTTATTGGTTAATGACGTTTTACGAAAGTGAAATAATGGCTTGGGTTTCAGGCTATTTTTGGCCGTTTTGCCGTATCTCTGGGATGTTTATGGTAATGGTCGGCATCGGCAGTCGTAACTTGTCGGCCCGGATCCGTTTACTCTATGCTATCACTGTTACGGTTGTCGTCGCTCCGACATTAAATAATATGCCAGCGGTCGAACTTTTTTCTATTACCAGCTTCATTATTTCAATCCAGCAAACATTAATCGGCATCGCTATCGGGTTTATTTCACTGTTGGTGATGCAAGCTTTTGTGGTGGCCGGTCAGGTGATTGGGATGCAAACCAGTCTTGGTTTTGCATCGATGATTGATCCCGCATCAGGTCAAAACGTGCCTGTCGTCGGCCAGTTTTTTCTATTACTTGCCACCTTAATGTTTTTTGCTATCGATGGTCACTTGGCGATGATAAGGATGGTGGTTATTAGCTTCGATACACTGCCAATTGGGGTTAGCGGACTAACGACCCTGACGTTTAAGAGCATTGCTGACTGGGGCGTTTGGGTCTTTACTGCGGCGCTTGCAATGTCTATATCGGCGATGGTCGCACTATTGGTGATTAACTTTTCGTTCGGGATCTTGACTCGCGCAGCACCACAGCTAAATATATTTGCGATTGGTTTCCCGGTCACCATGTTGGCTGGACTACTGGTGTTGTGGTTAACGCTTGGCACAGTGATGGCGCATTTTGATGCGCAGTGGCTGCGTGGCGTTGAAATGATGTGTACGATCATCAATACTAAGTGTGAATTTTAGTGGTGTACGTTAACCATGTACTAATTTGGGAGTTCACTGATGGCTGCTGAAGGCTCAGGACAGGAAAAGACCGAAGAGGCTACCCCACGAAAAATTCAGCAATCTCGTGACAAGGGGCAGGTGCCTCGCTCTAAGGATTTGGCGACCGCGGCCGTTTTAATTGCCTCTGCAGTGGGGATGTATGTCTTTGGCAGTGCCATTGCCAGTTCATTGATGCAGGTGATGAAAAAGCTATTTACCCTCAAACGAGAACAAGCCTTCGATACCAATCAGTTTGGGTTGATGTGGGCAGAGGTAATGACGTTGATCAGCGGCCCAATACTCGGTTTTTCTGCCCTATTATTCGTCGCAGGATTTATCGGAAGTACTGCGCTGGGCGGCATTACTTTTAGTACTGATGCAGCGATGCCCAAAGCGTCAAAAATGAGTCCTGCTAAAGGATTGAAACGGATGTTCGGCACTCAAGCTGTGGTCGAATTGGTAAAGTCACTCGCCAAATTTGGTGTTATTGCCACGCTAGCCTGGCTATTATTAAGCCACTACTTTCCAGCCATTTTGCAGCTTAGTCAGACCGCATTCCCACTCAATATTATCGGGGCGTTGGATATTTTACTGTGGATTTTCATCATTCTATGTAGTTCGCTATTGTTGATCGCGGCGGCAGATGCTCCCTTTCAAGTCTATAAGCACAAAAAAGAGTTAAAAATGACCTTACAAGAGGTTAAAGATGAGTATAAGAACACGGAAGGTAAACCTGAGGTTAAAGGCCGCCAGCGCCAATTGCAACGCGAAGTGTCACAACGTCGGATGATGCAAGATGTACCGGATGCCGATGTTATTGTCACCAACCCAACGCATTTCTCCGTCGCCTTAAAATATGAGGCCAACGGAAACCGCGCACCGGTAGTTCTGGCTAAAGGGGGAGATCATCTGGCATTTAGAATTCGTGATATCGCTCGCGAACACAATATTTCGATTATCGCCAGTCCCGCGTTAGCAAGGGCTATATATCATACCACTGAAATTGATGAGCCAATCCCTAACGGCCTATTTGGCGCGGTAGCTCAAATACTCGCCTATGTCTATCAATTAGAGCAATTTAAGAAACGTAAGGGACGCCGCCCGGTTAAATTACCCAATGAATTTGACATTCCTGACGAGCTCAAGCACTAATTGCTGTTCATTTTGACATCACTTAACCTTATCGTCGATGCTATGCTCATTTGACGCTATCGATGCTATGTTGCTGTTGCAACGGTGCTTTAGTTCAGTCTTTCTCCTTTATCATCGCGTCATGTTTTTGACAGCTTATTATTTGGTGTAAATATTGTTCTAAACGCTTGTTATTGCGATAGTAATAGCGGTAGAATTAGTTTTAGTTTATTGGCTTATTCCTTGCATTGTTACGGATAATAGATCTACGGTTAATAGATCATAACCGTAGCAACTCCAGTTTAAGTTTAAAGGTGCCTCTCCCTGCATGGCTATACAAGTAAAATTACTGCAAATTCTTAGTAAAAATAAAGCGTTGCTCAAAGGCATCATCACACCGCTATTTGTGTTAGCGGCATTGGCGATGATCGTTTTGCCGATCCCGACGCTTTTACTCGATACGCTATTCGCCTTTAATATCTCACTATCGTTGGTGGTATTACTCGTTGCAATCTATGCTTTACGGCCGCTTGATTTCGCCGCATTTCCAAGCGTATTGCTGATAGCAACATTATTACGACTCGCGTTGAACGTTGCATCGACACGCTTGGTATTACTCGAAGGCCATGAAGGAGGTGATGCCGCGGGTAAAGTTATCGAAGCCTTTGGCTCTGTTGTTATTGGTGGTAACTACGCGGTTGGTTTAGTGGTGTTCTTAATTCTGGTGATCATTAATTTTGCCGTGGTGACCAAAGGTGCTGGGCGAATTTCAGAAGTTAGTGCGCGTTTTACCCTCGATGCGATGCCCGGTAAACAGATGGCCATTGACGCCGACCTTAACGCCGGAATTATTGACCAAGATCAGGCGCGCGATCGCCGCGCAGAAGTGACGAAAGAAGCCGACTTTTATGGGTCGATGGATGGTGCATCAAAATTTGTTAAAGGTGATGCTATCGCTGGCATCATGATCTTAGTGATTAATATCATCGGTGGTTTCGTTATTGGTATGATCCAGCACGGATTAGCGTTTAGCGAAGCCGTCGAAATTTACACCTTACTGACTATTGGTGATGGTCTGGTGGCTCAAATTCCTTCATTGCTACTTTCAATCGCCGCCGCCTTGATGGTAACCCGCCAAAATGAGTCAGAAGAAATGGGCATCATCGTTTATAAACAGATGTTGGGTAACCCAAAAGCGCTATTCGTGTCAGGCGGCTTACTCTTTGTGATGGGTATAGTCCCAGGCATGCCTCATTTTGCATTCTTATCAATGGCTACTCTCTCATTGGGTATTGGTTACTACCTTTATAAAAATAACGCAACGGCCGGCGACGCGGCGGGCGTCACAGGTGGTGGTAGTTTGGCCCCCGGCGCGTCGCCTAGTGGCGGACAGAAAGGTGTTGAACCTGTAAAAGAGCTGGGTTGGGATGATGTAAATCAGGTCGATGTGATTGGATTAGAAGTGGGTTATCGGTTGATCCCCCTGGTTGATGTTGGACAAAACGGTGAGTTACTATCTCGCATAAAAGGGGTAAGGAAAAAACTGTCGCAAGAATACGGCTTCTTAGTGCCCGCCGTACACATTCGTGACAACCTCGATTTGAATGCCAACAGTTATCGTATTTCCTTAATGGGAGTCACCATCGGTGAAGCTGAGATCCGCCACGATTGTGAACTGGCCATTAATCCGGGACAGGTCTTCGGCACGGTTGAGGGGGTAGCGACGACTGATCCAGCGTTCGGTTTGGAGGCTGTATGGATAATGTCGGAGCAACGAGAACATGCACAAACACTCGGTTATACGGTGGTGGATCCCGCGACGGTGGTCGCCACTCACATTAGCCAATTACTGAGTAATAACGCTTCCCAACTCTTAGGTCATGAAGAGGTGCAAAACTTATTAGATATTCTTAATCGCCAATATCCTAAGCTGGTCGAAGGACTCGTCCCGGAGATGTTATCGTTAGGTGTCGTGGTTAAGGTCATGCAAAACTTGCTTCATGAAGGCGTACCGGTACGTGATTTACGCACGATTATTCAAACCTTAGTTGAGTATGCAAGCAAGAGTCAAGATCCTGACGTGCTCACGGCAGCGGTTAGAATCGCCTTAAAACGACTAATTATACAAGAAATCAATGGCGTAGATAATGAGTTGTCAGTCATAACTTTGGCACCAGACTTGGAACAGATGTTGCATCAGTCTATGCAAGCGACGGGTGGTGATGCAGCTGGTATGGAACCAGGTCTTGCTGAACGTCTGCAATCATCGCTAGCGACAGCGACCGAACAACTAGAGCTTGAAGGAATGCCTGCTATCTTATTAACCTCTGGTGTATTAAGATCAACATTATCTCGGTTTGTTAAAAATACAATACCAGGGCTAAAGGTGCTTTCTTATCAAGAAATCCCTGATGATAAGCAAATTAAAATTGTCAGCTCTGTTGGCCAGTAATAGGGAGTAACCTTTGAAAATCAAACGCTTTTTCGCCAAAGATATTCGTAGTGCACTGGATGAAATAAAGATTTCACTAGGCCCTGATGCGATTATTATGTCTAATAAAAATGTCGATGGCGGTGTTGAAATAGTGGCGGCCATCGACGAAGATAATAATGCGGTTATAAAACCACCACAGCCCACTAAAGAGTCTGTCGTACCAAATGATAGTTTACCGGAGGCGTTTGACCCCGCATCACGCGTACTAAATGATGATCAAGTCTCTTTGTCTGGTTTTCAGCAACGTCTCATCAAGCAGCAGGCGCAATTTAAAGCGCAAGAATTAACGGCGCAGCCTAATATCTCATTACAACCTAAGCAGCCAGAACAGAGACCTGTAACAGCCACTACGAATAATCTAACGCCTGACTGGGCTACGGCTCCCTCAATCGAGCGCCGTAGTGCGTCGGTTCACACTGCTCAAGATCCACTTAACGTGATGTCTAATCAAGCGACGACGCAAGAGAATGAATCCTTAGCGCAGTTACGACAAGAGATGGCTGCTATGCGCCAGTTATTGCAACATCAAGTCAATGGTTTAATGCAACAAGAAGCCACTCGACGTGACCCGATTAAGGCGATTTTGTTACAGGGGTTACAGAATGTTGGTTTTAGTCGCGAAGTCAGCGAACAACTCGCCATTAATGTCAGCAGTGCTCAGAGTATAGAACAAGCTATTAGTACAGTTGCCTCGACCATGTCCGGACGTGTTTTAACTACTAATGACGATATTCTTGCTCACGGTGGCGTCGTGGCGCTGCTTGGCCCTACAGGGGTGGGTAAAACCACGACAGTGGCTAAATTAGCGGCGCGATGTGCGATGCAATACGGTCGTGACCAAATTGCGATGATCACTACTGACTGCTACAGGATCGGTGCCTATGAGCAACTTAATACGTATGGTAAGATTTTGGGCTGCCCGGTGCGAGTAGCTAAAGATGCACAGCAATTGGCGGATGCGATATATCAATGTCGCGATAAACGCCTCGTGTTAATCGATACCGCTGGCATGGGACAGCGTGATATTCGGCTCAGCGAACAATTATCAACACTTGTTAACTCAAGCCATGTTAATATCAGAAGTTATTTGGTATTGCCCGCAACAGCGCAGAGAAAAGTATTGGAGGAAGCCATCGTTCAATTTAGGAAAATGCCGCTAGTTGGCTGCATAATTACCAAAATGGATGAAGCAATTGGCGCCGGGGACGTATTAAGTGTTGCAATTACCCACTCATTACCGTTAGCCTATTTAACTAATGGCCAACGCGTACCGGAAGATATAGGGGCGGCAGATCCTCAGAGTTTAATTAATAGTGTGATAGAGCAACTCGGGCAAGCTGACAACAGCATTTCAAATAGCCCAGTGTCATCGCAATTTACAAGTTTTAACGGATAGGAATTAAACGTGGATCAAGCAAGCGGTTTAAGAAAAATGACTCAACCAAAGATGATTAAAGTAATAGCGGTCACTGGAGGCAAAGGCGGTGTGGGTAAAACCAATGTCTCGCTTAATTTGGCTGCCTGCTTGGCTCAACAAGGCAAACGAACGTTGGTGTTGGATGCCGACTTAGGCTTAGCTAATGTCGACGTTATGCTTGGTCTACGCGTACAGAAAAATCTCTCGCATGTGTTATCAGGAGAATGTGAACTTGATGATATCATCGTTCAGGGTCCACAGGGTATCAGCATTATTCCAGCCACATCAGGCTCTCAGTCAATGGTCGAGCTAGAACCTGCACAGCACGCCGGGCTCATTCGTGCGTTTAGCGAGATGCGCCATGACTTTGACATACTTATTGTTGACACGGCTGCTGGGATCTCTGATATGGTGCTTAGCTTTGCTCGTGCTTCGCAAGATGTTATTGCGGTTGTGTGTGATGAGCCTGCTTCGATTACCGATGCCTATGCGTTAATCAAATTACTGTCGCGCGAACACGGTGTCTTTAGGATTAAAGTTGTGGCGAACATGGTGCGCAACATGCGTGAAGGGCAAGAGTTGTTCGCTAAGTTGACGCGAGTTACTGACCGTTTCTTAGATGTCGCGTTAGAGCTATGCGGCACTATTCCTTTCGATGAAAACGTAAGGCGTTCTGTGCGTAAGCAGAAATTGATCACCGAATTGTTCCCTCAATCCCCGGCTTCCTTAGGCTATAAAGCGTTGGCCAATAAGGTGAGTAGTTGGCCAGTACCGAGTCAACCTGGTGGGCATTTGGAGTTTTTTATCGAACAATTGGTCGATAATCGAGCCACCAACCGTGAGGGCAACGGTGAGTAAGGCAGCCGCTTATTTGAAGGCGAGCAGAAATAATGAGCAACTCGTTGAGAAGCATGCCGGATTGGTAAAAAAAATCGCCCATCACTTGAAGGCACGATTAGCCGACACTGTGCTACTTGACGACTTGATTCAGTCCGGGATGATTGGGTTACTTGAGGCGGCGAAAAATTTTGAACAAGGCAAAGGTGCTAGTTTTGAAACCTTTGCTGGTATTAGGATTCGTGGTGCTATGCTCGATGAAATACGTCGCGGTGATTGGGTTCCTCGCTCGGTACATCGTAACTCGAGAGCGGTTAACCAGGCCATCGATCAAGTCGAGAAACTTCATGGTCGTGACGCAAAAGATCATGAAATTGCTGAAAAATTAGGAATAAGTCTAGACGAATATGCTCAAATGCTTAATGATATAGTTTCAGGGAAATTAATTGGCATTGAAGACTTAGGTGTTGAACAAGATTCGATTCTTTTTGAAGGACAATCGAAACAAGATGAGTCCTTTGTTTCAACGCAGTCGTCCAAGTTCCAGCAATCGCTGAGTGAAGCGATTAAGAAATTGCCTGAGAAAGAAGCATTAGCGTTGTCACTTTATTATGATGAAGAACTAAATCTTAAAGAGATTGGCTTAATCTTGAATGTAAGTGAGTCACGAGTAAGTCAGATACATTCAAAAGCAATGATACGGCTCAAAGGGCATTTAAATAATTGGAATTAAACGCATACGGATTTGCAACTATATAACTGGAGAATGTTTTGGATAAAAATATGAAAATTCTTGTTGTTGATGATTTTTCAACGATGAGACGGATAATAAAGAACTTATTGCGTGATTTAGGGCTAACCAATACGCAAGAAGCTGACGATGGTGCGACGGCGTTGCCAATGCTTAAAGAGGGAGATTTCGATTTTGTAGTGACTGACTGGAATATGCCTGGCATGCAAGGTATCGATCTGCTAAAGCACATTCGAGCGGATGATAACCTTAAGCATTTACCGGTACTGATGGTGACAGCTGAAGCAAAACGTGAACAAATTATTGCAGCAGCTCAAGCCGGTGTTAACGGCTATATTGTTAAACCGTTTACCGCGGGTACTCTGAAAGAGAAATTGGATAAAATCTTTCAGCGCATCGAATCTTAATTAAAACGGACAGGTAATTATATGACTGGTAATGAGAAAGGATATATCTCGTTAGAGCAGGCTAAAAACCTTGTTGCGGTACTTGAGCAAGGGAATGTCGCAAGCGCAAATAGAATACTTGAGGATGTTAGCCAAGAAATACAGCAAGATATTTTTGAGAGTGTGGGAAAGTTAACCCGTGATTTACATAGTACTATTTCACAAGATAGCATCGACGAGAGATTTTCGTCTTTAGTCTCTAGTTGCCTTCCCGATGCGAAAGAGCGGCTTAATTATGTTGTTGAAATGACCTCTGAGGCGGCCAACAAAACGATGGATGCCGTTGATGAATGTGTACCATTGGCGAAAAAGCACCAAGTTACGGTTACCGACATTCTCCCTTCTTGGGAGCGCCTTAAAGACTGCAAAATTAAAGTTGGAGAGTTTCGAATGCTACGAGATCGACTCGATACTTATTTTGCAGAATCGGTGGAAGATGCGGAGCAATTGAATGATAAGCTTAACGATATCGTGTTAGCTCAGAGTTACCAAGATTTGACTGGTCAAGTCTTGCAAAAAATCACAGAACTTGTGCTGGATGTTGAAACTAATCTTATCTCATTACTAAAATTACTCGGTAAATATGATGATGAGAGTGAGCTTAAACGTGTCGATAACTGTATAGAAACAGATGGACCTGTTGTACCGAAAACGAAACAACATGATGTTGTCGCCGGACAAAATGATGTTGATGACCTACTTTCCAGTTTAGGCTTTTAAAAAGGATTAAAGACCATGTCGTTTGATGTTGATGAAGATATCCTCCAAGACTTTTTAATTGAAGCCGGAGAAATACTCGAGTTGTTGCAAGAGCAATTGGTAGAACTTGAGAATAACCCTGAAGATTCAGATCTGCTTAATGCTATCTTTCGTGGTTTCCATACCATTAAAGGTGGTGCGGGCTTTATGTCGCTTAAGGAATTAGTCGATGTATGTCACGGTGCTGAAAATATTTTCGATCTTTTACGCACTGGGCAACGTAATGTAACTGCTGAATTGATGGATGTGATCCTTGAAGGGCTCGATTCTATCAACGACATGTTTACCTTGGTTAAAGCGCGTGAGCCTTTGTCAGCAGCCGAGCCTCGTTTACTCGAAGAACTCTCTAAGCTAAGTGTGCCTGAGGGGCGGGAACCCGAAACAGAACCAGAACCAGAACCAGTAGCCGCTGCCACTAATAGCGCCGATGACATGAGTGATGACGAATTTGAAGCGCTGTTAGATGACCTAAATGGCGCCTCAAAATCGACGCCAGCTCCAGTTGCTGCGACGGCAAGCGCATCTGACGAAGAGATTAGCGACGCTGAGTTTGAAGCGTTGTTAGATGAATTACACGGAAATAAAGCTGAAGTAACAGCAACAGCTGCTAAAACAGTTAGTAAAAGCGATGATATTTCAGACGACGAATTCGAAGCGTTCTTAGATCAACTCCATCAGGAAAAGACTAAACCGTCATCGGTAGAGCAAGCCGTTGATAAAGTTGCAGCTCCGACGCGTAAAGAAAAAACGTCAGAAGAGATTGACGATGAGGAATTTGAAGCGTTACTCGACGAGTTAAAAGCAGCGCGTGATGCAGAAGCTAAATCTGCTAATAAACCCGCAGCTAAAGCTCCAGCGGCTAAGACAGTTGCTAAGAAAATACCCGTTGCTGCTAAGCCTACTGCGAAAAAAGCCCCTGTTGCGGCAAAAACCGTCGCTGAGAAAGCGCCTTCCGCGAGTAAGAAGAATAATACGCCTACAGCTGAAACTACCGTTCGTGTCGATACAGCGCGCTTAGATGACATCATGAATATGGTAGGCGAGCTCGTCTTAGTACGTAATAGACTGGTCAGCCTAGGGCTGACCAGTGGTGATGAAGATTTATCTAAAGCCGTCGCTAACTTAGACAATGTGACCGCAGATCTTCAGGGTTCAGTAATGAAGACGCGGATGCAACCAATCAAGAAAGTGTTTGGGCGTTTCCCACGGGTTGTGCGAGATATGGCGCGTTCTCTTAATAAAGAGATCACCTTAACCATGGTGGGTGAAGATACCGATCTGGATAAAAATTTAGTCGAGGCACTAGCTGATCCTTTAGTGCATTTGGTGCGCAATTCGGTCGACCACGGTATTGAAATGCCTGATGCTCGTGAAGCAAATGGTAAACCGCGTAGCGGCACGGTAACGTTATCGGCATCGCAGGAAGGTGATCATATTCTGCTTGCTATAGTCGATGATGGTGCTGGGATGGATGCTAATAAGCTAAAATCCATAGCGATTACCCGTGGCGTGCTCGATGAAGAAACTGCTGCACGTATGAGCGATGAAGATGCGTTTGATTTGATTTTTGCCCCCGGATTCTCGACCAAGACCGAAATATCTGATATTTCAGGTCGTGGTGTAGGCATGGATGTGGTAAAAACAAAAATAACCCAACTAAACGGTACGGTTAAGATTAAATCTGAGCTAGGCGTTGGGACGACATTGAGTATTACGGTTCCGTTAACGCTGGCGATTATGCCAACCTTGATGGTTCAGCTGGGTACACAAATATTTGCGCTACCGTTGGCTGCTGTTAATGAAATATTCAATCTTGATTTGAACAAAACAAATATTGTTGATGGGCGTAAGACTGTCGTGGTACGTAATAGAGCTATCCCGTTATTCTATTTAGATGAATGGTTAAGTAAAGATTATGTGCCGAATCAACAACGCGGTGAAGGGCACGTTGTTATAGTGCAAATTGGTCAACAAGATGTCGGCTTCGTTGTCGATGGGTTGATTGGTCAAGAAGAGGTGGTTATTAAACCTCTTGGTGCATTGTTGCACGGAACCCCCGGTATTTCCGGCGCTACCATTACCAGTGATGGCAGCATCGCGTTAATTGTTGATATAGGCAATTTGCTTAAGCAATACGCATAAATCATTTGTCTTCTCTTGGGAGCTTGAGAAGGATCTAGCGTGGAGGGCTGGCAAGCGATGAGTATAAAGGTATTAATTGTTGATGATTCACAATTTTTTAGACGTAGAATTGGCGATATAGTCGATAATGCAACAGGCCTTGAAGTGATTGATTATGCCGTTGATGGTCAGCAAGGTGTGGAGAAAACCATCGCTTTGCGCCCTGACGTGGTCATGATGGATATAGAAATGCCTGTTAAGAATGGCATTGATGCAACTCGTGAAATTATGAGTAAGTGTCCAACACCGATATTAATGTTTTCTTCTCTAACCCATGAAGGCGCTAAGGCTACCCTTGATGCGTTAGAAGCAGGAGCCGCCGATTTTCTACCGAAAAAATTCGAAGAAATAGCAGGTTCAAGTAATATCGCGGCTCAATTGATCACCGCGCGAATTCAGGCCATTGCAGGACGTCGCCGCGCGCCGCGTCGTGCAAGTACGATAACCAACCCGTCACGAAACGAAACCCCGACGGCGTTGCGCAATCGGGAATCGAGTTTGAGAGAAAAGCCTCAGCCTCCGGTACGCGCTCGTTCTAAAGTTGAACCGCTCGCGCCTCCGTCTCAACGTCATAATGAATCAAATACGGTGGTTAAGGCCAGTGGCAAACGGTATAAACTGCTAGCAATCGCATCATCGACGGGGGGCCCCGTGGCGCTGCAAGCTGTGTTAACTCAGTTACCCGCTCAGTTTCCTGTGCCTATCTTACTTGTTCAACATATGCCTAGCGCCTTTACTAAAGCATTCGCGGAACGACTCAATAGGTTGTGTAATATCGGCGTTAAAGAAGCACAGAATGGCGATATTATTAAGCCGGGTCAGGCTTATTTAGCACCCGGTGGGATGCAGATGTTGCTTGAACGTGGTAATCGATTAAAAGTTATTCCTGGACCGGACAATTTAAATTACAAGCCAAGTGCAGATGTTACTTACGCCACTATCGCGAAGCATCAAGAGGGTAATACGTTAGCCTTAGTACTAACGGGCATGGGCGCGGACGGTTGCGACGGTGCTAAGTTACTCAATGCTAAAGGCGCCACAATTTGGGCACAAGATGAGGTTTCATCGGTGGTGTATGGTATGCCACAAGCGGTAAAACGGGCTGGCTTGACCGATAGAGTATTGCCGATAGACCGGATTGGCGCTAGCTTGGTCAAAGAGATTTGTTATGGATAGACTCAGTGTTTTTGGTTTGGTGCTCGCGTGCTTGGCTATATTGGGTGGACAGCTTCTCGAAGGCGGTACGCTTGGCGCATTATATAATGGCCCTGCGCTATTAATTGTGGTGGTCGGGACACTGGCCGCCGTAATGATCCAAACGCCATGGCATCAATTTATCCGTAGTTTTGTTATGCTACGATGGGTTTTTGTGCCAATGAAGTTCGACGTCGAAGAGCGGATTAAAACGATAGCACGCTGGGGGCACATATCACGAAGTGATGGTTTTTTACCATTAGAGAATGAATTGGAAATGGAAGATGATCCCATTATTCGAGAGTGTCTGATGCTGTTAATTGATGGTAGCGATAGCGAACATATTCAAGAAAGTGTCGAAACCAAAGTGTATTTTCAGCGTGACGAATATGGGCACAGCGCTAAGGTATTCGAGGCAATGGGGGGCTATAGTCCGACACTTGGGATCTTGGGGGCTGTGCTAGGGCTAATTCAATCGATGCAATACCTTGATCAACCAGAAATGCTCGGAGGCGGTATTGCGACCGCTTTTGTCGCGACGATTTACGGCGTCGGTTTTGCCAATCTTCTCTATCTCCCTATCCATTATAAATTACGTAACATCGTGTTCCAGCAAGCGTTATATTACGAAATGATCCTCGAAGGCACGCTGTTGGTCAATCGTGGCGAAAATCCGAATAATATTGTCAGACGCCTTGAAGCCTATAAGGTGCTTTATGCTAAATAACCGTCGTCGTAGTAGTTCTGTGTTCGATGATGCCCATCTTGATCGCTGGTTGGTCTCCTATGCTGATTATATGACGTTGTTATTTGCGCTATTTGTTGTACTTTATGCTTTTGCATTAGTTAAAGAAGAACAGCATGCGATATTGTCGCAATCCTTGGGGGTGATTTTTGAATTGTCGGGCGATAAGGATCATGGCGGCAAAGGGGTACTACAGCAAAACTCTAGCGATACGCCACTAACCTCAGGAGATAAAATAGCCGCGACAGAGTTTAATAAGGGCATACTAGAAGAAGTAGGCTCAGAACCTGTCGATGGCGATAGTCAACTGATCGCCCCTGACGCGAAGCTTTTAGGGACGCCGTTTAGTTCGATGGAAGAAAAGTTAGCCACCGATTTATTGGAAGTGGTCGACAAAGGCTACGCTAAAATAGAAAAAGACGATAACTGGCTCACTATCGAGTTTCGCAGTGGTTTACTATTTGATAGTGGTAGTGCCACCACCAAAAATGCTACTCGTATGGTGTTGTCACAAGTATTAGGCACTATAGCGCCTGCTAATAATTTCATTCATGTCCGTGGTTACACCGATGATCAGCCCATTAGTAATGAGCAGTTTAGCTCTAACTGGCAGCTATCCTCTGCGCGTGCTAGTGCAATTGTTCAGGAATTGCAGGCGTTAAACATCGAACCACAGCGTCTGGCTATTGAGGCCTATGGCCAATACAAACCTAAAGTAGATAACCTAAGCGCACAAAATCGTGCCGCTAACCGCCGAGTAGTGATTGCGATTAGTCGCTACGGCTGGAAGCCCACACAACCGCCAGTGTTGGGGCCGCCAGTTGAACTGTCTACCCAATCGATTATTCCAGTCGCGGACAGCGAAGATATTCAGGTTATTGAATTACCCAATGGTGGATTACGTATCACAACACGTAATGAGGAATAGACTTTGATCATCTGGAGTGTGGCAAATCAAAAGGGTGGAGTTGGAAAAACAACGACCGCATTAAGCTTAGCGGGCTTATTAGCTAAGCGTGGAAAACGTGTATTACTTGTTGATATAGACCCTCATTCTTCAATGGGATTTTCGCTGGGTATCGATTGTGATGAGTTGGAATATTCGCTGTATGATTTGTTTACTTGTCCGAGTAAGTTCCTACCACGCTTGAGCGAGCGGGTAATCGTTAACACGCAAGTTGATAACGTCGACCTGATCCCGTCGGCGATGGGCTTGGCGACGCTCGATAGGGAACTCGGTCATCGAGATGGTATGGGACTAATATTAAAGAAAATTTTAAATAATCTACAACATAAGTACGATTATGCCATTATTGACTGTTCGCCAGTCCTTGGTGTGCTGATGGTTAATGCTCTGGCATGTTGTTCGCGGGTGATCATCCCGGTACAAACTGAATATCTTGCGCTTAAAGGCTTAGAACGTATGGTCAAGACGCTACTCATTATGAAGCGATCTAACGCACAGCAATATAACTATTTAATCGTACCAACGCTGTATGACCGACGCACTAAAGCCAGTGCTTTGTCACTTAGCCAGATGCAAGAGACATTCACTTCTAGGGTATGGGATAAAGTGATCCCCGTTGATACGAAATTTAGAGACGCGAGCGAGCAACATCTGCCGCTTCCACAATGTGCCCCACGTAGTCGTGGTGTAGTGGCTTATGGTTTATTACTCGATGATCTGATTAAAGAACAACGTAGTGATAGTTTTAATGAGGTAGCCAGCGATCCCAATGAATAATCGTTCCAGTAAAGCAGTCGCCGACTTTTTTTCAACGATGTTAGATGATAAAGGGATCATGGAAGAATTACAGCACCAACCACTTGAGCGGCTTTTAGCGCAAGTTACCTCAGTTGAACCACAACAAGAAATTTCGTTGCAGGAGGTTGACCCAGCACTATTGCTCAGTAATGATAGTATTGAAGTAATCGCCAGTGAAACTGTAGTTGAAAATTCGAACCAAACTGCTCCGTACAACGCGGCTCAGGCGTTACAACAAGAGCTAGCGGATGTTTTCCCGGTGCTTTACTTTAGTGTCGCAGAGTATACTTTTGCGGTGCCATTATTAAAGCTAAAAGGGATTTATGTGTTAAAAGAGCCGACCAAGCTATTTGGTAAGCCGGATTGGTTTAGTGGAATTCAGGTTGAAAGGGAACAAAATTTAACCATTGTCGATACGGCACGTTATTTAATGCCTGATAAATTTGATAGACCGCTAGAACATTCGACAAATTATAAGTATATTATAGTATTAGGTGATAGTAACTGGGGACTAAAGTGTGACACATTAGTCGATAGTGACAACCTATCTCAAGATCAAATTAAGTGGAGAACCAACGGAAAATCGATTCCTTGGTTAGCCGGAACAGTAAAACAACGGATGTGTGGTCTCTTAGCCGTCGATATGTTGATTGAGTTGTTCGACAAAAACATGACGGTTTAATGCTAAAAACAATGAGGAAATGTTCACAATGAGTGTAAACACAGAATTATCAGCAAGTTCAAGTGCCGTTGGCAACGATGAGATGCTGCAATGGGTAACCTTTAAACTTGAGCAGGAGACCTATGGTGTCAACGTAATGCAAGTACAAGAAGTATTACGTTATAGCGATATTGCTCCAGTGCCAGGTGCGCCATCATATGTACTGGGTATTATTAATTTACGTGGCAATGTGGTAACTGTTATCGATACACGTTCGCGCTTTGGCTTGATGCCTGCTGACGTCACTGACAATACCCGTGTCGTTATTATCGAGTCTGATAAGCAGGTGATTGGTATTTTAGTCGATAGTGTGGCAGAGGTTGTTTACATGAAGGCCTCTGAGATAGAAATGGCACCAAATGTAGGAACTGACGAAAGTGCGAAGTTTATCAAGGGCGTCTGTAATCGCGATGAGGAGCTACTTATTTTGGTTGATCTTGATAAATTGCTCAGTGATGACGAATGGGATGATATGGGCTCGTTCTAATAAATTACGTCTAGGATAGGCAATGGATAGCATGAATGAACTTATTATAGTGTTGACGCTGCTGATCACTTTAGGGCTTTTTGGCGTGTTGTGGTGGGCTCATCGCCGCCATACGCGTCAAGTGAGTGCATTGAAGTTACTGTTCAAAGAGCAGCAACTTCAGATAGCACAGTTGAATGACCAACTACATGAGATTCGTTGCGGTGCACTTGGCGTTGGTTCAAGAGTACAACAAGTGGAAGGTCAGTTGGCTCAAGCTATTGAGCGACAAGAGCAAATGGCTCAGGTGCAAACTGATCCCCAGTCGAAACTCTATGGCCATGCGATGAAGATGATTGAGCTTGGTGCGTCCATCGATGAAATCATTAGTGAGTGTGATTTACCCCGCGCTGAAGCTGAATTGTTGGTTTCGCTTCACAGTAAATAGATCGAGAACATTTTTCAGCTTAATTCCCCGCACTTTACTTGCTAAATAGCGTCCTCAATAATAGACTAGCGCTTCGCCGCCAAATGACAGATTTTAGTAATGAAAGTATCACAATTTTCCTTTGACCTACCACCCCACCTTATTGCCAATTATCCTCAGCCAGAACGTAGCGCTAGTCGCCTGTTAGGGCTTGTTGGAGATAGCGGAAAACTGACCGATGGTAGCTTCGTTGATATCTTAGATAAGGTTAACGCTGGTGATTTAATGATTTTTAATGATACGCGAGTTATTCCAGCGCGGGTCTATGGTCTTAAAGAGTCTGGCGGTAAGGTAGAGATGTTGGTCGAAAGAATGCTCGACGAACATCGAGTATTAGCCCATGTTAAGGCATCTAAAACTCCTAAGCCTGGTACAAAAATAATCTTCGATGGTGGCTATACTGCGACCATGGTTGCGCGACACGATACTTTGTTTGAACTGTTGTTTGATGACAACAAAAATGTATTGGAAATCTTAGAAAGTGTTGGCCATATGCCTCTGCCACCATACATTGAACGACCTGATGAGGATAGCGACAAAGAGCGTTATCAGACCGTCTATAACAAAAAACCGGGTGCCGTCGCGGCGCCCACTGCTGGGCTGCATTTCGATGATGAAATCATGCAAGCGCTGCGAGATAAAGGGGTCAATATTGCCTTTGTCACCTTGCATGTGGGCGCAGGGACGTTTCAACCGGTGCGGGTAGAAACACTCGACGAGCATGTTATGCATAAAGAGTATATCGAAGTATCGCAAGACGTTGTAGACCAAGTGCTTGCCACCAAAGCGGCGAACAAGCGAGTGATTGCGGTGGGAACAACATCGATGCGATCATTGGAAAGCGCCGCAATGGCCACCGCAGACAAATGCATTGCACCATTTTATGACGACAGCGATATTTTCATTTTCCCTGGCTACGAATTTAAAGTGGTGGATGCCATGGTGACCAACTTTCACCTTCCAGAATCGACCCTTATCATGTTGATTAGTGCTTTTGCAGGTTATGACCATGTGATGAACGCTTATCAACACGCAATAGAACAGCAATATCGATTTTTTAGCTACGGCGATGCGATGTTTATTGAAAAGCAACACAATATTTAGTCTAGCCACTTGAAAAGACGAGTGGTTGTCCCTATCTCTATTATTAACAAAACTACGTCGGACTGTTTTTCCGGCAGGAAAATTTATGAAATTTGAATTAAAAAATACCGATGGTCGTGCTCGTCGCGGTCAATTACAGTTTGAACGCGGCACCGTGGAAACACCGGCTTTCATGCCTGTAGGCACTTACGGCACGGTGAAAGGCATGACGCCAGAAGAAATTCGCGAGTCAAAAGCAGAAATACTATTGGGTAACACTTTTCATCTATGGCTACGCCCTGGTATGGAAGTGATGCGAGAGCATGGCGGTTTGCACAATTTTATGAACTGGCAAGGACCTATCTTAACTGACTCCGGCGGTTTTCAAGTATTTAGCCTCGGTGCTATGCGTAAAATCACCGAAAAAGGCGTGACCTTCAATTCACCAATCAACGGTGACAAAGTCTTTATGGATGCTGAAGTATCGATGGATATTCAGTATGATTTGGGCTCAGATGTCGTGATGATCTTTGATGAATGTACGCCGTATCCAGCGACGTGGGAAGAAGCCAAAGACTCGATGGAAATGTCATTGCGCTGGGCTCAGCGCTCACGCGACCAATTTGATGTTCGTGAAAATCCGAACGCGCTATTCGGTATCGTACAAGGTGGTGTTTATGAAGACCTACGCGATGTCTCGCTTAAAGGTTTAACTGATATTGGTTTTGATGGTTACGCCGTAGGTGGGCTAGCCGTTGGTGAACCTAAAGAGGATATGCATCGTATCCTGCGTCATGTACTGCCTAAATTACCGACCGATAAGCCTCGTTATTTGATGGGTGTTGGTAAGCCGGAAGATTTGGTGGAAGGTGTGCGCCGTGGCGTCGATATGTTCGATTGTGTGATGCCGACGCGTAATGCACGCAATGGTCACCTTTTTACCACTAAGGAAATTATTAAGATCCGCAACGCGAGGCATAAAGGGGATACGTCACCTCTGGACAGCGAGTGTGATTGTTATACCTGTAAAAATTATACTCGTGGTTACTTATACCATTTGGACAAGTGTGGTGAGATCTTGGGCGCACGCTTAAACACCATTCACAATTTACGATTTTATCAGCGTGTTATGCAAGAATTGCGTGACGCGATCGATGACAATCGTTTAGAAGAATACGTTAAGGAATTTTATGGCCGTCAAGGCAAAGAAGTTCCGGCACTGGATTTTTAAGATCCAACTATCATATCAATTTTAATTAGTTACTATAAAAACAGAAAGGGGAAGTTATGTTTATTTCTAGCGCTCAAGCAGCAGACGCTGCATCATTGGCACCGGGTGGCGAATACGGCAGTTTAATCATGTTGGCTGTATTTGGTTTGGTTTTTTACTTTATTATTTATCGTCCGCAAGCTAAGCGTGTTAAAGAGCATAAAGGATTGATGTCTTCGATGAGCAAAGGCGATGAGGTGCTAACGAACGGTGGCATTATCGGAAAAATCGTGAAAATTAGCGAAGAGAATGATTACATGCAAATTGAAATCAGCGATGGCTTAGTGATTACTGTTAAGAAAGATTATGTATCAGCTGTGCTGCCAAAAGGCACAATGAAGTCGCTATAGGCTAAGGAACTGTTATGTTAAACAGGTACCCATTATGGAAAACGTTGCTCGTTGCCTTAACGGTAGTAGTAGGTTTCCTTTTTGCGGCGCCTAACTTGTATGAAGCGGATCATGCACTTCAGGTTTCTGGAGTGCGTGGTGCAAAGGTTGATGTTGCAACCTTTGACCGCGTTAAGAGCAAGTTAGCAGCGCAAATAGACATTAAGTCCGCTGTCTTAGAAAACGGTCAGATCTTAGTGCGTGTTAATGACTTAGAGTCACAGTTAAAAGCCCGCGAATTAACCACCCAATTATTGGGTGAGAAATTTACCGTTGCACTAAACATGGCGGCAACTACGCCTGATTGGTTACAAGCAATTGGTGCTTCTCCGCTTAACCTTGGTTTAGATTTACGCGGTGGTATCTACTTCTTGATGGAAGTAGATATGAAGGATTTACTCAAAACTACCCGTGATCAGATGGTGGTTGATTTTAAATCTGACTTGCGTGGTGAAAAACTTCGTTACCGTTCGATTCGACTGCAACCTGAAGGCGTGGTACTTAAGTTTCGTGATGAAGCGACCTCTGATAAAGCGTTAAGCTTTTTGAAGACCCGCTATGCAAAAATTAACCTGCACCAGCTTAACGCCGATCCACTGACCATTCGCGCTAAGATGAGTGATGCGATGTTGCGCGAAACCAAGCTTGCCGCGGTTGAGCAGAACATTACTATCATTCGTAGCCGGGTTAACGAGCTTGGTGTCGCAGAGCCGGATGTACAGCGACAGGGTGAAGACCGTATCGTGGTACAACTTCCTGGTATTCAAGACACCGCTCGCGCTAAAGAGTTATTAGGTGCTACTGCCACGCTTGAGTTCCATATGGTTGATCAACGTGCGACGTCTGGTAATGTACCGGCCGGCTCTAGAGAGTATCAGCAACGTGAAGGCGGCACTGTTGTTCTGTATAAAAAAATCATGCTTCGTGGTACCCATATAACGGGCGCACAATCAGGGTTTAGCCAACAATCATCTCAACCGGAAGTCAGCATTAAATTGGACGCCAAAGGCGGCAATAAGATGTCTGAAGGGACTAAAAATAATATCGGTAAGCCAATGGCCACGGTATTTATTGAGTACAAGCCAACCGGTAAAGTCGATAAGAACGGTAAACGCATTCTTAAGAAAGTGGAAGAAGTCATCAGTGTAGCGCGAATTAATGATCGCTTAGGTCGTAATTTTGTGATCACTGGACTAGATAGCCCGGGTGAAGCTCATCAGCTATCGTTACTGCTTCGTGCAGGTGCACTGCGCGCGCCGATTCAGATTGTTGAAGAACGTACGGTAGGACCAAGCCTTGGTAAAGAAAATATTGAGCTTGGTGCAACCGCTATCACGCTTGGTTTAGCGGGTGTCTTGCTATTCATGTTGGTTTATTATCGTGGCTTTGGTGTGGTATCGAATATCGCACTTGCGGTCAATGTAATCCTCATTATTGGTGTTATGTCAATGATTCCAGGGGCGACACTTACCTTACCAGGAATGGCGGGGATCGTGTTAACCGTAGGTATGGCCGTTGATGCAAACGTACTAATCTTCGAGCGTATTCGAGAAGAACTCGCAGCGGGGCGTAGCCCTCAGCAGGCAATCCATCATGGTTATGAAGCCGCATTTTCAACGATTTTTGACGCGAATATCACGACGCTAATTGCCGCGATTATTCTGTTTTCGTTTGGTGCTGGTCCGATTAAAGGATTTGCGGTAACACTGTCAATTGGTATTGTTACATCTGTCTTTACTGCCGTTGTAGTTACCCGAGCCATCGTTAACTTGTGGGTTGGCGGTAAGCGCGTTAACAAACTGTCTATATAGGTGATAGCTAATGTTTAAAATATTTAAAAGTGAAAACACTATCAATTTTATGGCCTTGCGTAAGGTAGCGATTTTCTTTTCGTTTTTTATGATTATCGTAAGTGTGGGTGTTGTTGGCGTCAATAAGCTTAATCTTGGTCTCGATTTTACCGGTGGTACGGTGATTGAAGTTGGCTTTAGTCAAGAGGCAGATCTTAAGAAAGTACGTACTGTCTTAAGTGAAAATGGTTTCGGCGATGCGATCGTGCAAAACTTTGGTAGTCCCCGTGACGTGTTGGTTCGTCTCGCACCCCGTGACGATGTTAAGCCGGAGACCATTGGTAGTGATGTACTTAAAGTCCTCAACGATAACACTGGACAAGATGTCGAAATGCGCCGTATCGAATTTGTGGGCCCTAAAGTTGGTGATGAACTGACGGAAAAAGGTGGCTTGGCGATGTTGGCCGCATTGATTTGTATATTGCTCTATGTGGGATTTCGTTTCGAATGGCGCTTTGCTCTCGGCGCTGTTATCGCGTTAATCCATGATGTCTTTATTACTATTGGATTATTTGCGGTGCTACAACTCGAATTTGATCTAACCGTTTTAGCGGCAGTATTGGCGGTAATTGGTTACTCACTCAATGATACTATTGTTGTGTCGGATCGTATCCGTGAAAACTTTAGAAAGTTGCGCACTGGTACACCGGCTGAAGTGATCAATATCTCGTTGACTCAAACGATGAGTCGTACTTTGATCACTTCATTAACCACGATTATCGTGTTACTTGCCTTGTTCTTTAAAGGCGGCGCGTTAATCCATGGCTTTGCAACCGCATTGTTGTTTGGCGTCTTTATCGGTACATATTCATCGGTCTATGTCGCATCATCGATTGCACTAGCATTAGGTATTACTAAAGAAGACCTAATGCCGGTTGAAGTTGAAGTGGAAGGGGCAGAGCACGAAGAAGTTCAGCTCTAACTCAATAAATCTACACAACTGTAAAAGCTGACACTTCGGTGTCGGCTTTTTTGCGTTAGGATTTTGATTCTACAATTTGTTCAACGATCCTATTTATACCAATTCCGTTAAATATGTGGACTTGTTGTGGGCAGGGAAAATAAATTAGTACAAGGCGCTCGATTGACTAATATCCCCGTGCTACTTGAAAATGCAGGTTATCGATCTTGGGTAGGATGCTAGTACAAGGCATGATTTTTAATGAATGGTTATTCTCGGCAATATGCTCCTGTCATTGCCCTAATGCCTCACATCACCGCTACGCGAACTTCCTTGTATCGCCGATACATGGTTTCGCTGCGGCTCTGAGAACCTGATGATGAATCATAACGCCGTAATCGCTTTCTACCCACTTACGTTGGGTAAAGAGGCCCGCAGGGCAAGGCGATAAGCGACCAACCGGCAA
>Ga0105356_10000855_pt1 | contig 29683 bp, 25 predicted proteins | sample GOMGulsemesocosm_3_FD_83502 | JGI IMG/M metagenome (GOLD analysis project Ga0105356, IMG submission 83502) | Methane-oxidizing microbial communities from mesocosms in the Gulf of Mexico - GOM9D Gulf of Mexico | ecosystem: Environmental > Aquatic > Marine > Cold seeps | place: Gulf of Mexico...
TAAAGCAGTTGTACTTTTTTTGTAATTTGCAATGTAGATAGCGCTATTTTCGGCGCAGCTCGGCGACACTATAACAAACTTTTGTATAATATAAATTATTTCGCGTGTAATCAGACCATCGACGATGAAGAGGGATAACTTGAGTGCTGTAATTTTAAGCAAATATAGGCCGTTAATTTGGTATATGTATTATTGATGAGCAATTAACGAATAATTAATGCGAATCAATTGTAGTCGGTTGTTTATAGGTGATAGAATTGCCGCCGAATTTAGCATGGGCAATTTTACAATGTTGCAAAGTGACAATTTACAAGGAAATAACAGTTGGTATTTACTTTATTGTAAATCTCGTGAAGAAGAGCGAGCTATCCAGCATTTACAAAACCAAGGAATTGAATCTTTTTATCCGACCATATCGGTTAAGAAAATTAGAAAAGGTATTAATAGCGTTAAGCTCGAACCTCTCTTTCCCAATTACCTATTTGTAAGTTTAAATCCTGGAACTGCTAACTTTAACGCTATTCGATCAACGCGAGGCGTTGCGTCGTTTATTCGCTTTGGCAATGCTTATGCCGTCATAGCAGCAAATGTCATTGATAGGCTGAAAGTTGAGCTTGCTAAAACAAATAAAGATATTGATGATGCATTAACGCCAAAAGGTGGCGATGTTGTCGTTATTAATGACGGCGTTTATCAAGGACTAGAAGCTATTTTTAAAGCAAGTGATGGACTAGAGCGGTCTGTTTTATTGATAAAATTGTTAGAACAGCAGGCTGAATTAACAATTGATAACAAAACATTTACTCTAAAGTAATTACACTAAGCGCCAAAATGTTAGTGAACGGTTGTGGTAAAAGCTCAATAATTAGAAATACAAATTTAAAAAAGTCAAATTGGCGAATGAGGAGCTACTACCTTAGGGCGGTAGCGTACCAAAAGCGCAATAAATCTTATTTATTGCGCTTTTAACGCGCTAAATACTACTCAACAACTAGTGTGAATTCTGCTACTCTCATTCACCTTAATTTTCAGATCACGGAGACAACCTGTTTTGCAAAATTGTTTAACTCATTTTAAAAGCTTCATTCTCGCTTCAACGATAGCTATTTCTGCCTTAAGCGTTGTTAATAGTGCGCAAGCCTATGTTACAACGCCATCTCCTGCGATGATTGAACAGTTTAAAAAAATGCCAAAGGCTCAGCAGCAACGTTTAATGAAGCAATATGGCATTTCTCCAGCTATGTTAGGCGGCTTAAATCAGCAATCAACGGCCCAGCCTCTTGAAAATCCTGAAATCATGAATCAAAGAAGCAATGATGGTGTTGGTAATAGTTTTGAATCGGCTTTCAATACTGTATTAATTGAACCTAAAACAGATGAATTAAAACGTTACGGTTATGACATGTTTGAAGGTGAACCAACAACCTTCGCCCCAGTTAATGACATTCCAGTGCCTAGTGAATACTTAATGGGTCCTGGGGATGTTGTTAACATACAAATTTACGGTAAAGAGAATCAAAATTTCTCATTAACTGTTTCACGTGTTGGTAATATCGATTTACCAAACAGCGGACCTATGAGTGTTAACGGTTTGACGTTTGAAACATTGCAAAAGCAATTGTCTGCAAGAATCAATGAGCAATATACCGGCGTAAACAGTAACGTTAGCTTGGGCGAACTGCGCTCAATTCGTATTATAATCGCTGGCGAAGCATATAAACCGGGTTCATACACAGTAAGTTCACTTTCTACTATTACTCAAGCATTGTTTGTGTCTGGCGGCATTACTGATATCGCATCATTAAGACACATTCAGCTAAAACGTGCTGGTAAAACAGTGGTTACCTTTGATTTATACGATTTATTAATGAAAGGCGATGCTAGTAAAGACGCTCGACTACAATCCGGCGATGTTGTCTTTATTCCACCAGTTGCTAAAACAGTTACGGTTAAGGGCGAAGTTAGACGCCCTGCAATTTACGAGCTTAAAGGTGATGAGACCGCTTATGACTTAGTTCGTTTAGCGGCAGGCTTAAAAGCAAATTCCTTTCCTAAAGCAAGCATCATAACCCGTTTTTCTTCAGATTTTTTACCAACATTAGTAAATGTTGACCTGACAACGCGTAATGGCAAGCAAGCACCAATTAGTGATGGTGATGTACTAACGGTTCAGTCAACGACTAATAAGATTAAAAACCAAGTATTGATCGCTGGTTCTGTGAATCGACCTGGATTTTATCAATGGCGTAATGGTATGCGAATCAGTGACCTTATTGCATCACAATGGAGTGACCTGAAAGGTGTAGTAGATCTTAAATATGCGCTGCTAACACGCGAGATTAATCTGCAAGGTGATATAGAAACTAAACAATTTAGCCTAGCTAGCATTTTTAAAGATAAAAATAGTTCAGATAATCTTTATTTAAGACCGCGTGATACCTTGGTTATTTTTAGCCAAATTGATTCAAACCTAATTTTAGACGATGAAAAGTCGAAAAAAACTAAGACGCAGAAGAACGGGAATAATCGCGATAACTTCAACGCACTAAACTCACAACAATACGAAGGTGAAGAGTCTTTTAGTTTTGCTGATAGTGAAGAAAAAGCAGACCTTACTAATCTTTATACCGATAAAGAATTGATTGAACGCAGTAGTGAGTTTACTCGTAGAGAACTACTAGCGCCAATCGTTAATAAGTTAAAAACACAAGATCTTGTTAACGGTGGTTCTAATGTCGCGTCAATTTCTGGGGAAGTCCGATTTCCTGGAGAATACCCAATAGGTCAAAATTCTTATGTTAGTGATTTGGTGAAAGCCGCTGGCGGCATTAAAGAAAGTGCATATGTAAAACAAGCCGAGTTGTCAAAGTTTGTCGTGAATGAAAAACAAGGTGCTAGTGTTTATCATCAAAGAATAAGACTAGATTTAGCCCTTTTAAACGATAAAGCGCAAAACATTAAAATTAACAGCAAAGATCAACTGACCATCCTAAAAATTCCAGCATGGCAAGAGAATATGTCTATCACCATTAAAGGTGAGGTACGTTTCCCTGGTGTCTATTCAGTAAGAGAGGGAGAGACCCTTGATAATGTTGTTGAACGCGCTGGTGGTTACACTAAAAAAGCTTTCTTAGAGGGTGTTGTTTTCACGCGTGAGTCAGTGAAAGAACAAGAGCTAATACAAATTGTGAAATTTGCTGACCAATTACGTTTAAATATTGCAACCAAAGGCCTGAGCGGCGAAAGCGGGGGGGTCGCTTTTTCAGAAGCCTCATTGATGCTTAAAGAATTAGAAAACTTAAAAGCAGTTGGCCGTATGGTTATCTCGTTATCTAAACATCAAGAGAGCAAGCATAGTGACTTACTCATTGAAGATGGTGATATGTTATTTATTCCGTCACAAAAACAAACGGTGACAGTGGTCGGTGAAGTACAACACGCCTCAACCCATTTCTTTGATACAGATAACTCGTTTGATGATTATGTGGCAATGGCCGGTGGCATAAAACAGCGCGCCGATGATGAACGCATTTATATAATCAGAGCCAATGGCGCCGTAATATTGCCTGAAGAGCAGTTGTGGTTTAGCACTGAAAATAATATAAAGCCCGGTGACACTATTGTTGTTCCGCTTAATACCGAATACAAGGATAATTTGACATTGTGGTCACAAGTTACTGGTATTATTTATAATGCTGCCGTTGCTATTGCTGCTGTGAAGGGGCTGTAATAATGAAAAAGCCAGTCCTACACGAAACAGCAAAGACTAATAGCACTTCAAATGAGAGTTATCAAATTACACCTCAGTTACTGCAGCAGTTAGCTCAAAGTCACTCTGGGTCAGAGAAACCACAAGATGATGAAATAGACCTTGCTGAACTATGGCGTGCTATTTGGGCCGGTAAATGGGTTGTTATTGCGATCACTAGTGTGTTTTCTGTTGCCTCAGTTTTATACGCCTTGGCATTACCTAATATATATAAGTCAGAAGCACTACTTGCTCCTGCTGAGCAACAAAGTGGTGGTTTGGGCGGCATGGCCTCACAACTTGGAGGCTTGGCAAGTATAGCTGGAATTAATTTGGGTGGCGGAAAAACTGATAAAACAGGACTTGCGTTAGAAATAATGAAGTCTCGTGCTTTTGTGTTTAACTTCATTGAAAAACATAATATCACTGCAGACTTAATGGCTATAAAAGGTTGGGATATAACAGGTAATAAATTGATTTATGATGACGGTGTTTATGACGTTCAGACAAAAAAATGGTCACGGGAAGTTAAGTTTCCACTAAAAGCAAAACCTTCCTTACAAGAAGCTTATATAGAATTTCAGAAAATAATATCAATAAGTCCAGATAAAAAAACTTCGATGGTAACAATATCAATTGAGCATTATTCCCCTTACGTTGCCCAAAAATGGGTAACATGGTTGATTAAAGCAATTAATGAAGAAATGAAAATACGCGATTTAGAAGAAGCCAATGACTCAATCGCTTACTTAAAAGGTAAATTAGAACAAACAAAGATAGCAGATTTTCAGAAAGTACTTTATCAGCTAATTGAAGAACAATCTAAAACGATTATGTTTGCTAATGTACGTAAGCAATATGTCCTTAAAACAATTGATCCAGCATTAGTTCCTGAAGTTAAATATGGTCCTAAACGAGCAATAATCTGTATATTAGGTTTATTACTCGGTAGCCTTATATCCATGATTTTAGTACTAATCAGATATTTTAAAAATAAAGGTATAAATTAAAATGAGTTCTATATTATCGTTGATTGGCAGAGATAAAGAGTTATTTAGTGCTGATATTCAAAGCCATTCAGGTGAACTCTCACGTATAGTTACTTCATCGGCTTTTTTGGTACTTGGCGGCGCCGGATCGATTGGGCAGGCTGTTACAAAAGAAATATTCAAGCGTAACCCTAAAAAATTACATGTTGTAGATATTAGTGAAAATAACATGGTTGAGTTAGTTCGAGATATTCGAAGCTCCTTTGGATATATCAACGGTGATTTTCAAACATTTGCATTAGATATAGGTTCAATAGAATATGACGCATTTATTAAAGCCGATGGCCAATATGATTACGTTCTCAATCTGTCTGCTCTAAAGCATGTTCGAAGCGAAAAAGATCCTTTCACCCTAATGCGGATGATTGATGTTAATGTATTTAACACTGAAAAAACGATGATACAGTCCGCGAATAATGGCTCAAAGAAATATTTTTGTGTTTCCACAGATAAAGCAGCAAATCCAGTCAATATGATGGGAGCATCAAAGCGAATCATGGAGATGTTTTTAATGCGTCGCAGCGCAGATATTGCTATTTCAACTGCACGTTTTGCAAACGTAGCATTTTCAGATGGCTCATTGCTTCATGGTTTTAATCAACGAATTCAGAAAAACCAACCTATTGTTGCGCCAAAAGACATCAAACGATACTTTGTAACACCACAAGAGTCGGGTCAGCTCTGTTTAATGTCTTGTATATTTGGTGAGAATAGGGATATATTTTTCCCTAAGCTAAGTGAATCACTTCATCTCATCACCTTTGCTGACATAGCAGTTAAATACCTCAAACAATTAGGTTACGAACCATATCTGTGTGCTTCCGAAGAGGAGGCTAGAGAACTTACATCTACATTACCACTGCAAGGTAAATGGCCATGTTTGTTTGTAGATAGCGACACCACTGGTGAGAAGGATTTTGAAGAGTTCTTTACTGATAATGAAACACTGGATATGGATCGTTTTGAAAATTTAGGTGTGATCAAGAATGAAGCATCATACGATGCTGTACTAGTCGCCGAATTTGAACAAACCATTACTAAATTAAAACAAGATAAGGTATGGACAAAAGACGGAATTGTTAAACTTTTTTTTAAAATGCTTCCTGATTTTGGGCATAAAGAAACAGGCAAGTATTTGGATAGTAAAATGTAGAGGGGATCGAGATGCATAATAAATTAGTAAAATTCGTTCAAAATACATATCAAACCAAAGAATTTATCCCTCTTCATGCCCCGACATTCTCAGGTAAAGAAAAGGAATACATTAATAATACTATTGATAGTACCTTTGTCTCTAGCGTTGGTAAATATGTCGATCAGTTTGAACAGAAAATTGAAAGTTATACCGGCAGTCCAAAAGCAATCGCTACGGTTAACGGTACTGCAGCGTTAACTAGTGCCCTTTATATGGCCGGCGTAACTGCTGGTGATTTAGTCATTACCCAAGCATTAACATTTGTCGCTACCTGCAATGCTCTTCACCATATGGGGGCTGAGCCTGTTTTTGTTGACGTATCTAAGGTCAGTTTGGGCTTATGTCCAAACGCATTGGCAGAATACCTAGAAGATAATGCGATAATTACCATGGATGGCGAATGCCGTCACAAGCAGACTAATCAGATTTTTCGCGCGGTAGTGCCTATGCACACGTTCGGTCATCCTGTGGAACTTGATGAGTTAGTTGTAGTCTGTAAAAAGTGGAATATCACTTTAGTGGAGGATGCTGCTGAAAGTTTAGGCTCATTCTACAAAGGACAGCATACTGGTACTTTTGGCAATTTCAGTGCGATAAGCTTTAACGGTAATAAAATAATTACTACTGGCGGCGGCGGTATGGTGTTATGCCATACTTTAGAAGCTGGAATGCGAACCAAGCATATTACAACCACGGCTAAAGTTCCTCATCCATACGAATTCTTCCATAATGAAGCCGGGTTTAACTACCGCTTACCGAATTTGAACGCAGCTTTAGGCTGTGCGCAAATGGAAGTTCTACCAATGTTTGTAAAACAAAAAAGAGCACTAGCATTACATTATAAAGACTTCTTTAATGGCTCTGAATTTAAATTCGTTACTGAGCCAGAGTATGCACAATCTAATTATTGGCTGAATGCGATAATCTGTCCTAATAGCGATGTACGTGAAACTTTCATTAAAGAAACTAATCAGCAGGGTATTATGACGCGCCCAATCTGGAAATTAATGAACAGATTACCGATGTTTGAAACATCAAAACATGGGCCACTAACTAATTCTGAGTGGTTAGAATCTTGCTTAGTTAATCTACCTAGTTCACCAGTGAAGCTTTAGTTATGATTAATAAAGATATTGATTTAAAAAATGATATTTATTATCAGAATGAATACTCATCGCTATATGCCACTGATGATGGTGAATTGTTTTCATTTAAATATGAAGAAGGTGAAAACGAAATAACCTTTAATTCTATCAAGCGTATAATTAAAACTGTGGCCGGAATCTCTGTTGAGCCTCAATATTATGATTTAGAGACCCCTTATGGCTATGGTGGTCCACTTACAAATTGTTATGATGATGCTTTTTTAAAAGCCGCTTTTTATGCGTATAGACAAGAGTGCATTGCCCAAAATATTGTTTGTGAATTTATTCGGTTTCACCCATTTAATGCTTTTTGTCAACGGTCTACCTTTTTTGATTTTCACGCACAAGAACGTCAAGTCGTTATGGTTGATCTTTCTTTGACAACGGATGAACGTTGGGCTCAATATTCAAAAAACACCCGAAATATTTTACGTAAAGCAAATAATAGGCTGATAAGGTTGAAACACGAGGACTCATTAGACGCTTTTTGTAAACTATATCAATTAACAATGGATAAAAATGAAGCATCGGAATTTTTTTATTTTAAGAAAAATTATTTTGAACAGTTATCCAGTATTAAAGGTGTTGAATTATTATCGGTTGAACTGGAGTCATCAACTGTGTCCACTGGATTTTTTATGCATGGTCAAGACATTTCAAATTATCACTTATCTGCAAATAATAGTGATTACTTTAAGGAAAATGGCAACTACGCGTTACTTGATTTCGCTTTTGAGCAAGCAAAGGATCGTGGCTGTAAATGGATGATGCTAGGTGGCGGTAGAACATCTGATGAAAATGACAGTTTGTTTAAGTTTAAATCCAAGTTCTCAAAGCAATCGTTACCATTTTTTATTGGTGGACTAACTTTTTTACCCGAAGTAAGAACTAAATTAAATTCAATGTGGCAACAAGAAAACCCAGACAGCCAATTGAAATTATTTCAATTATATAGACATTCGTAGGAATTTATGATGAAAAATAATACGTTTATAATCGCAGAAGCAGGCGTAAATCACAACGGTAACTACGAATTAGCAAAAGAGTTAATTGATGCTGCAGTTGATGCGGGAGTTGATGCGGTAAAGTTTCAAACTTGGAAGACCGAATTACTAGTCACTGAAGATGCCGAAATGGCAGAGTATCAAAAAGAAAATACTCAAGTAGAAGAGTCACAATTTCAAATGTTGAAACGTTTAGAGTTGAGCTATTCAGATTTTCGTGGGCTTAAAGAATATTGTGACGAAAAAGGAATCTTATTTCTTTCGACGCCAGATGAGGAACAAAGTGCAACATTTCTTGACGACTTACAAGATATTTTTAAAATTGGTTCTGGAGAGTTAACTAATACACCATTTTTACGTCATATAGCTTCCTTTCACAAACCTATTATTTTATCTACTGGTATGGGGTATTTATCTGAAGTTGAGCATGCTATATCAACATTAACTCAAGCTGGCACCTTATTAAGTAACCTCACCATATTACACGCAACAACGGATTACCCTACGGCAAGTGTAGATGTTAACTTGAATGCAATGATTACCATGAAAAACTCATTCCCTGGAGTTGATATCGGCTATTCAGACCACACTCTTGGTATTGAAATTCCGGTAGCGGCAGTGGCTATGGGGGCTACGATTATTGAAAAGCACTTTACGCTTGATAAAACGATGCTTGGACCTGATCATAAAGCAAGTTTAGCGCCTGACGAGTTGAAAGAAATGGTACGTGCAATTCGTAGTATTGAGTTAGCCTTAGGCACTGGTTGGAAGGTTCCAACCAAAACAGAATTTGATAATCGTAATATAGTACGAAAAAGTTTGGTGGCTGGGTGTGATATTATTGAAGGACAATTAATAACTGCAGAGATGCTAGAAATAAAACGACCAGGTACAGGCATATCACCAATGCGTTGGGATGAGCTAGTCAATTCTATTGCTAAGAAATCATACCAAGCAGGGGAGCTTATTTAGTGGCTAGGAAAATTTGCGTTGTGACGGCAACGAGAGCTGAATATGGTTTATTAACTTGTCTTCTAGATGACATCCAAAGCGATGAGTCTTTAATCTTACAGTTGATTGTGACAGGTTCTCATCTATCTCCAGAGTTTGGTTACACCATAGATCAGATTAGAAATGATAAACGCCAAATTGATAAAACTATTGAAATATTATTATCAACAGATTCGCCTGTCGGTGTTAGTAAAAGCATGGGGCTTGCACAAATTAGTTTTGCTGAAGCATTTGATGAATTAGCACCGGATATAGTATTAGTCCTAGGTGATCGTTATGAATTGTTACCAATAGTGTCATCTGCAAATATAGCTCGTATTCCTGTTGCGCATCTTAACGGTGGTGAAATCACCGAGGGTGCAATTGATGAAATTATTCGACACAGTGTGACAAAGCTGTCTCAAATCCACTTTACCGCAATTGAAGCGTATGCTCGACGTGTTATTCAGATGGGGGAGCAGCCAAGCACAGTATTTAATGTAGGGGAAGTTGGCCTAGACAACTTTAGGCGTATGAAATTTATGTCTAAAGAAGAGTTTGAAATTTCAATTGATCAAAAACTAGCTAAAAAAAATCTGCTAGTTACATACCATCCTGAAACAACACTGCCCAGTGGAACGAGCGAAGCTAACTTTACTAAATTGTTACAGGCGCTAGATCTTCTAGAAGACACCTTGCTAATTTTCACCAAAGCTAATGCTGACGTTGGAGGGCGAGCCATTAATAGCCTTATTGATGTTTATGTTGCGAGAAATAGAGATAAATCTATCGCGTTTACGTCACTTGGTCAATTACGCTATCTATCTGCTTTGCATTATATTGATGGTGTAATCGGGAATTCATCTAGTGGAGTAGTAGAAGCACCAACATTTAAGCTAGCCAGTATAAATGTTGGGGATCGCCAAAAGGGGCGTATTAGTGCAGATAGTGTGATTGATGTTAGAACTGACACGGTTGAAATATCTGCAGCTTTAGAATGTATCTATACGGATGAATATTTAAATTTATTGTCTAAAGTCGTCAATCCATACGGCAATGGTGACAGTTCGAAATTAGTTGTTGATACGTTAAAAGATATCGACTTAGAGACGTTGCGCACTAAATCATTCTATGATGTGAAGAATTAATATGTTTCACATTGGAGGTGAACAGGAACTTGCACCGCTTAACCATTTTCAGACAATAACAAACTCTGGTCGTTCATCGCTACGGTTAATTATTGAAAGTGCCAATCTAAGAAATAAACATATTCTATTACCTGATTTTCTTTGCCAAGTGATCATAGATACTTTACAAGAATATCAGATAACATTTGACTTCTACTCAGTAGATAAAAAATTAGGGTTTGAGTTACCAAATGATATAGTGAAATATGATGCATTATATCTAATTAAATATTTTGGAGGAAGTACAAGAACATTTGTTGAGGCATGTTCTTTATTCAAAAGCTGTTTAATTATAGATGATGTTTTTTCACCATTCCCTGAAGTTTTAAAGCGTAATGATTTGTGGTTTTCATACAATAGTTTACGAAAGGTATCGCCAATAGCAGACTTCAGTATAGTGTGTAGTAACGAACCTATTGATTCGTTAACGCCAACTGAGCTGCCTAAGTTTTCAGAAATTAAATATCAAGCAAAATATTTAAAATATAACTATATGAACCATCAACAGGGAAGTGAAAAAGAATACTTAGCGCTATTTGGGCAAGCTGAAGCAATATTAGATTCTAATGTTGGTATTTATAGCCCCAGTCCAGTAAGCGTCATAGCTGCTATTCAATATTTTCAAAACCTAGATCAAGAACGAAAGTGTCGAAAGAGTAATTATGAGCTAGTATGTCATTTACTACCTGACTATTCAATTCCACTGGTCGCTGAATTTTATTCTTTTGCCCCTTTGTTGTTGGCCGATAGAGATAATGTTCGTATTCAATTGCTGAAGGATAATGTGTTTTTAGCAGTTCATTGGCCTGCCGTTGATTTACATGATAATACCTTAAGCAGATCTATTATTTCCATTCCTGTTGATTCAAGGTACTCCCCTAACGTTATAACAAAAATCTGTGAATTGATCATGAAATTAGAGGTGAATAATGAGAGTGCATGACTTTATAGTAGCTGATTTAGATAAGTTTGATGATTTTTACAAGCTTAAATCGGAACCTAATAGCATTTATTGGTCGGGATTTGACTCACCACCTAATTATGAAGTCTTCAAAGAGCATTTTAAAAAAGAGCTGGCTAGAGAAGACCGAACAATTATTTTTTTATATATTGAACAAAATATTGCTGGTTATATCGCAATTGATTTTTGTGAAAAAAACAAAACCACAGAAACTGCTCATGGTGTTTTAAGTTCTTTTACTGGAAAAGGCCTAGGAAAAAAACTTATTGGTTATGCAGTAGAATATTCAAAAAAACATATAATTGATGCTGACACTATTATTGGTTGGATTGCTGAAGGTAATGTTGGTTCTATTAAAAATTTCTTGAGTAATGATTATGTTAAAACTGAAGAGTTTGAATGCAGAAAGTTAATGCAAGAAAAAGATGAAATTAAATTTTATAAGTATCATTTAAGATTAAAATAAAGGTTGTAATTAGTATGAGTCATAATTGGCAAAACATTTTGGTTCCTCCTTCAACGACTATTCAAGAAGTTTTGAAGATTATAGATAAAGAGGCATTGAAGCTCGCATTGGTTGTCGATAGTAATCAATTTTTACTTGGTACTGTGTCTGACGGCGATATCCGCAGGTCTTTAATTAATAATAATCCAATGTCGACCCCTATTTCAGAAATTATGTTTTTGAAGCCAACAACAGTTTCAGAAAACACCCCTAGGGAGGAAGTTTTAAAACTCATGGATGAGAAAGAGTTGTTTGCTATTCCAAGAGTTAAAGATGGAAAAATTGTAGGCCTAGAAACATTACATCAGGCTCTACACAGAGCTGAGTATAAAAATCCTGTTTTCATTATGGCAGGGGGCTTTGGTACCCGCCTACGACCACTAACAGATAATTGCCCTAAGCCTCTGTTAAAAGTTGGTGATAAGCCAATATTAGAAACCGTATTGTTATGCTTTGTTAAAGCAGGTTTTAAAAGTTTTTATATATCGACTCATTATTTACCTGAAATGATTCGAGATTATTTTGGTTGTGGTGAAAAGTGGGGAGTTAGTATTGAATATGTTCATGAGAAAGCCCCACTAGGTACTGGCGGGGCATTGGGGTTGCTACCTGATACCTTACCTGATTTACCTATCATTGTTATTAATGGTGATGTGCTATCAAAAGTAAATGTTGAAGCTTTATTAGCTTTTCATAATGAAAACGAAGCAAGCGCCACGATGTGTGTTAGAGAATATGAATATCAAGTTCCATTCGGTGTGATTGAAAACGAAGGGCATAACATTAAAAGTATGGTAGAAAAGCCAATTCATCGTTTTCATGTCAATGCTGGTATTTATGTTATCGGTAGAGAGATTATTGATAGCGTGGGAGAGAATGAAAGAATTGACATGCCTACGCTGCTTGAAAGACACCTTGATAATAAAGTACTAATGTTCCCTTTCCATGATTACTGGCTAGATATTGGAAGAATGGATGAGTTTAAGAAAGCTCAAATCGATATTATGACACTGGATTTTTGATGATAAAAATACTAGCAATAGTGCCAGCGCGTGGTGGTAGCAAGCGGTTGCCTGGAAAGAATATTAAAGTTCTAAATGGTAAACCGTTAATTCAATGGGCGATTGAGTCTGCGTTGGGTATTGATGGAATTTGCCGAGTAATGGTTAGCACTGATAGCCAAGAAATTGCAGATATCGCATTAAAATCAGGAGCCGAAGTGCCATTTTTAAGACCTAAAGAACTAGCAACTGATACAAGCTCAAGTTCTGTAGTAATTGAACATGCACTTGATTATTATAAAGAGCAGGGGGAGTTTTTCGATTTTGTTTTACTTTTACAGCCTACTTCGCCAATACGTAATAAACAACATACTGAGCAAGCAATAGCATTGTTACGTTCCAGAAATGCTGATGCCATAGTTTCCGTTTGTGAATGTGAACATTCACCATTATGGACAAATACATTGCCGATAAATTTATCCATGGATCAATTCATTAGGGAAGAAATTAAACATACTCGTAGTCAAGACCTCCCTCAATCATATCGATTAAATGGCGCTATATATTTATCGAAAGTAAGTCGTTTTTATGAAGAAAACACACTGTTCTTATCATCAAATATTTACGCCTATGTTATGGATAGTGAAAGTTCAGTAGATATTGATCATGAATTAGATTTTCTGTTAGCTGAAACTATTTTGAAATATAAGGTAAACAATGAATAACATTTTAATTATTGGTGCTGGTCAACTGGGTAGTCGTCATTTACAAGGTGCGTTACTGAGTCATAATCAGTTGAATATTACTGTCGTTGACCTATCACAAGCGTCGCTTGATATTGCTAAAGAAAGAGCTGCTCAGGTTGAATATGGAAACATAAAGTCTTCAGTTAGTTATGCAACTGAAATTCCTAAGAATGACTCTATCGATATCTGTATTATCGCGACAGCAGCTCAGGTTCGAGCAATGGTGACAGAGCAGCTACTTTTAACAAATAAAGTGAAACATATAATTTTTGAAAAAGTGTTATTTCAAAAACTTGTTGAATATACCGTTGTAAGTAAACTATTAGCGGAGTCAGGTACTGTAGGGTGGGTTAATTGTCCGCGTAGACTATTTCCAACATACACAGAATTAAAGCAATATTTAGACCTAACGAAACCTGTCCATATGACTGTTCGTGGTAACGCTTGGGGAATGGCATGCAATAGCGTACATTTTCTTGATACTTTTGCTTATTTGGCTGGAAATTCATCGTTAGAGCTTACCGAGTCTAAGTTAGATGTTCAGTTAATTAACAGCAAACGAGCTGGATTTTATGAAACTACTGGTCAGCTTAGCTTTATTGCTGGCGAACATTCATTAGTGATAGAGAGCGGACGTAAGGATAGTCCCGAGTTAATTATATCTTTGGTAAATGGAGACACTAATCATGTTGTCAATGAAGTGGCTGGAATATGGACCAAAACTATTGCTGGAAGCAGTGAACAAGTTTCACATACCCCGTTATTTCAGAGTCAGTTGACTGGACTGGTAGTAGATGACTTACTGGTATCTAATCAATGTGATTTAACGCCACTCTCTCAATCATGTGAATTGCACATCCCATTTATTACTGCGCTGTTAGCTCATATGTCGTCAGTTCTCAATAAAAACTTGGACAGCTGTCCTATTACCTAGTTTAAGGAAAATTATGATCTGGTTAATTGGCTCCGGCCTAATGTCTGTGGACTACGCTAAGGTTCTTGAAGCGCAACAATGTGATTACATAGTGGTTGGTCGAGGGAATAAGTCAGCTGAGGAATTCACCTTAAAAACAGGTAAAGAGGTTATTCGAGGGGGGCTTGAACACTTTATAGAATCCGGTGTAGTGATCCCTCAATCTGCAATAGTCAGCGTAGGAGTTGCTCAATTGTATGAGACAACTTTACAACTGATTGAGTGTGGAATTAAAAACATACTAGTTGAAAAACCAGGTGGCATGACACAGTTAGAAATAGACACTTTATATAAGTGCAGTTTAGATAAAGGCAGCAAAGTATACATCGCTTACAACAGGCGTTTCTTCTCTTCTGTTCTTACTGCACGAGAGTTGATTTCTGCTGAGGGAGGGGTTAGTTCATTTAATTTTGAATTAACTGAATGGGCTCATGTTATTGAAAATATTGATAAACCACAGCACGTTTTAAATAAATGGTTCCTCGCTAACTCAACTCATGTGGCTGACTTGGCCTTTTTCCTTGGTGGTAAACCTAAAGAGTTAGCCAGCTTTGTTCAAGGAAAATTAAAATGGCATCCAGCAGCCTCAGTATTTTCAGGAGCAGGTATCAGCGAGTCAGGAGCATTATTTAATTATGCTGCCAACTGGGAGTCTGCAGGTCGTTGGTCGGTTGAAGTTTTAACAAAAGAAAATCGTTATATTTTTCGACCAATGGAAGCGCTACAGGTCCAAAAACGTGGAACGATTCCTCAGGTTGATGTTGAAGTCGATAACTCACTAGATAAAAAATTTAAGCCAGGGCTGTATAAACAGGTTGAAGAATTTTTATCGGGTGATGATGAGTTATTATGTGATATTGAAGAGCAGGTATTGTTGTTCCATTATTACGAAAGAATGGCTGGTTATAACCTTGACAGATGTTAATTCCCTGTTGAATTGAGAATAGAATGGATAAATATTACGTAGAGTCGCCTGGTCAAGTCATTAATGCTATTGAATCAATTAATGCTAACCAGAAGGAATGGTTGATGGTAGTTCGTTTTAACGGACAGGAGTTTAACGATTTACAAATTAGGAATGTATTAGCATTTTACAAAGCTAAAAGCTATATAACGGACAGCAGTAATATTTCAACAGTGAATGGTTTTATTGGTTTCTTAATCAAATTTTTTTGTATCATATTGCGATTTGGTTTTAAAAATATCTATGTAGGCTGTCACAAAAGTAAGTATTTAGCTGTTTTTAGAAAGATACGTTGTCCCATGACTCTTTTGGATGACGGGATAGCGACCTTAGTGTATCACCGAAGGTTGAGTCAAAGTAATAATGATTATGTTTTAGATTATTATACGTGCATTGACTTAGACCCTGTTAGTGACACCCATAAAGTAAGCCGCAATAAATTTGATTATATCAAATCGTTATCTCCAGGTAATCGCCCTCAAAGTGGTGCTATATTTTATGGCGCTAAATATATCGAAGTTGGGATGTTTAGCAAAGAAAAATATTGTGCATATCTTGAGCAGATTTTTGAGGCGCTTGGAGGTGTTGAAATTTGCTACATCCCACATCGAGGGGAAGACTCTGCTAATTTTAAGGCCTATGAAAAAATAGGCTTTAAAATACATAGAACAGATCTCCCTTCTGAGTTGGATTTAATTACGATGAAGACTAAACCAACACTAGTGGCTGGTTTTTTTACAGCTTCTTTATTAACTGCCAAGATAATATATCCTGATATAGATGTTATTTCATTTAAGTTTAAAGACGATACCAATGATTTAAAGTTTGTGTATTCATATTATGAACGTTTTTGCAAAGTAATATGCCTAGATGAATAGAGCTGTTATTAAAAATTTGGCAATTTATGGCGGTATAAATGAGAACTAAGATCAATATCTTGTAACTATTTGATTATGATTTTCTGTTGTCGCATTTATTGAAACGAGTGTGTTATTCGAGTAATTAGCTTTTACTTATATGAAAAAAATTAAGAATGTTCTAAAGGTGTTTGCTGGTAATGCAATGGTTGCAGGTGTGCCATTAATTACATTACCATTAACAACATCTATTATGTCAGTTGCTGACTTTGGGTTGTTTTCTATGGCTCAAATAATTATTGCTTTTTTTATACCTTTTGTCGGTATGAGTTTAGCGACAAATTATGGCGTTAATTATTATGCCCTAAGCGCTTTTAAAAGAAGCCAATTGTTAAGCAGTGGACTAACAATGACTCTTCTTTTATGTGTGATCTTTGAGTGTGTTTTAGTTTTTCTTGTATATTTTTCGGGGATTAAAACGATAGGAGGATTTGAGAGCGTTATTGTTTTTTTATTCCCTATTTTTGCTTCATTTAAACTTTGCAGCGATCTTGGCATGGTAGATTTAAGGTATAGAGAAAAATTTAGTGCTTATTTTCTAGCACAATTATCCAACTCTTCTTTAATAATAATCTCAATACTTGTAATTTGGAACTTAGATGTAAAGAACTGGCTATACATTTGGTCGGCATATTACTTTGTTTACTGTCTAATATCTGTAATTATGTTTGTAACTCATTATAAAGTGTTAAAATTTAAATATTCTTTAAACCTGAAGGTGATTAAGGATATTATATATTTTGGAGGTAAATATATCCCACATGTATTAGGTGTTACATTAATATCAATGGGGGATCGTTTTTTTATTGGTCTTATTTTGGGGGAGCAAGATTTAGGTCTTTACTCTGCAGCATTTCAAATTAGCGCTACTACATATATAGTTTTTTACTCTATTAACCAAGTGTGGAGTCAATCCCTTTTTCGACGATTGTCAACTGGAGTTAAAGTTAGTTCAACCATAAAGCCTTCTCTATTTATTTTTATGTTGTTTATTATTGTAATATTAGGCCTTTTTCTGATTAACCCATTTCTGTTTCCGGTGTTAGTTACTTCTTCATTTGTTGAAGCTCAGGATTTAGTATTACCAATAGCAATAGCATTTTTAGCGCAAGGAGGCTATTTTTTGATGTCTAATTATTTACTTTTTGATAAAAAAACAGGGGTGATAGCTAGCTTTACTCTTATTGCTTCAGTCTTGAATTGCGGTTTGAATATTGTGTTTATTAACAAATTCGGGATTGCAGGGGCCCCATTTGCAACAGTAGCCTCGTGGATTTTTGTAATGGTGTTAATGTTTATACAGCTTAAAAAAAATCATGTCTATAGAACCTAGATGTTTGATTTCAATAATAAGACTTTATTAGGTCATAATACTATGAGAGTACATCAGGTATCCAAATTGTTAGCCTAGGTGAATGAGAATATGTAATGCTGGCAATTCTCCCTCGAATATAAAAATCATATTATTTATACGGTGTCTAGTGCTAGCTATAAAACTATAAAGTTTGCATATGATATTCTGGAATATCAAGTCTAGTAACCATCGTTCATTACGAAAAAAGTCGAGTTTGGCTTGAGTGTTAGTTTATAAAATTTTAAGGAAGTGCAGTGCTATTTAGGAACGATATTAATTCATTAAGGGCTATAGCAGTAATTGCAGTTGTTATTTTTCATTTCAATTCTAGTTTTTTACAAGGTGGTTTTGCTGGGGTTGATGTTTTTTTTGTTATATCGGGTTATTTAATGACTGGTATTGTTTTTCGAAATAGTGCCTACGATTTTACTTTAGTCAAATTTTTGAGTGCAAGAGTGACTAGAATCATTCCAGCTTTATTTATTCTTTGTATTGTGTTGATGATTTATGGCTACCTATTTTTGTATGCTTTTGATTTTAAATTATTATTAAAGCATGTCAAAGAAAGTGGATTGTTTTATTCAAACATATCATATTATAAAGAGTCTGGTTATTTCGATTCTAGTAGCCACTACAAGTGGTTATTACATACGTGGTCACTATCTGTTGAGTGGCAGTTCTATGTGATTTTTCCTGTCGCAATAATTATAATGAAGAAAGTAACGTCGTTAAATAACGTGAAAATTATATTTTTATTGTCGACCATAGCTAGTTTTTTGCTCAGTGTTGTCGCAAGTTATAGGTGGCCCGAGGCATCATATTACTTACTGCCTACTCGAACTTGGGAACTAATGTTTGGCGGTTTGGCTTTTCTGTATCCACTCTCATTGAAGGACAATCAAAAGAGATATTATCAAATTTTTGGCTTGCTTCTGATAGTTCTGTCTTATCTTCTTATATCAAAAACAAGTGTTTGGCCTGGATATCTTGCATTCTTCCCTGTTTTTGGAACGTTTTTAGTCATCCAGTCACAATGGGGAAAAGGATGGTTTTCAAGTAATAAATTTTTACAAAAGATAGGGTTATGGTCTTACTCCATCTATCTTTGGCATTGGCCTTTAGTTGTGGCATATAATTTGAAATTATACTCAAGCATTTTGTTAGGGATTTTATTATCGGTAATTTTGGGGGGGATTTCATACACTCTTATAGAGAAACGGAAGTTTAATATTGTAGAAACTTTTTATGTCATTTTTATTTTTGTGGTTGTATTCATGTTTTGTTCTTACACAATGAATTCACGAAGTATTGATTTGACTAGTGAGGCTCTTGATTATAAGGAGTTGAGAGCAGAAAGAAAAATATTTATGAATGAGTATAGTGTACCTTCATGCAATTTTAAGTTTTATAATGAAAAAACTGATAAAATAGAATATAAGGGGATTATCGATTCTTTTTGTACTGATAGGGTAAACGATAAGAGTATTCTAATATGGGGTGATTCACATGCTCAGCACTTGAACTTTGGTCTAAATAAAAGCTACCAAGACAAAGGCGTTGATGTTTTACAAATAGCAACCTTCAGTTGTAGGGTTATTTATAGTAACACTGATGATCTAGCATGCAGGGAGTCAAATGCTTTTTTTTGGGGATCTATTTCAACTATTAATCCAAATGTTATTTTGATATCACAAAGAAATAATCACTTCGAGATTACGAAAAAATTTATTGATAAAATTAAAAGTTTAACAGATTCTGAAATTATTTTAGTTGGTCCCTCTCCAGAATGGGACTTTGAAGTCGAGATTAGAGAGAAGAATACAAGTAGATCGGTTTATAGAACGCCTAATAATTTAAATGAATTAGAGAATGATCGAAAGTTAAAAGTACAATATTCAAATATTAAAAAATTAAAATACATCTCTATGTTTGATTCTTTATGTAAGTATGGTGAAACAACCGAGTGCCTTTTCTTATTGGGAGAGAATTTTAGTTACATGCAAGCTGATGGAGGGCACTTCTCACGGTTAGGTTCTGAATACGTTGCGGCTCACATACTAGAAAAAGAGATCGATGAAACAATAAAAGTTAAGGCTGATGAAATACAGTTGAATTATTAAGTGGTAAACTTGTTTTTCTTAATAGGTATCTATTTTGAAGTGTTTCTAATTAGTGAGTTTAATGCTAACTATTAACTTGACTCAATATATTAATAGCCATATAAAATCTCAAAGGTATAAGTGTCATAGATGATTCGTTTATTTAATAAATATATTCTACCATTATCGCTGGTAAGTATTTTCTATCAGCAATTTATTGTATTTGAATTTATTTCTCCCGTGAAATTGTATATGGTTTTTATTCTATTAGCGGTGTTTTTTATTTCCATGAAAGCCTCAGTAATCACAGTGTATAAATTGAGTACTTATGAGTTATTGTGGTTTCTTTTTTTAGTTTCCAATTTGTTTTCTTTTTTTCACTCGGAGAATCTAAATACATCTCTAAGTCTTTTTGTTGGCAGTATCCTTCTGATGTTTATGTACTTTGTGTACAGGGTGATTTTTTCTTATGCATTTTCAATTGAAAATATACTCATAAAGTTTTATTTTTGGTTTGTAATATTGTCTTTGTTATTTTATTTTTCAGGCTTGTATTGTTTTTTTATATTAGACATGAGACCCGAAGGTGTAGGTTATGAGTCTCGAGCACTATATGGAGTCATGTTCGAAGACTCAAGGCCTAGACTTCGAGGTATTGCTGACAGTCCTAATAACTTCGGCCTTTTTATTATAATCGGTTATGCATTAGTTTTATTTAATAATTCAATTGTAAAAAATAAAATTCTTATTTCTTTGATTATTCTTAGTATTATATTGTCAATGTCAATAACTACAATTATAGCAATGTTGATTGTTACAATTCTTTTTTATGCTCGTCAGCCTAGGTTTTTAATTTCAATTGTTAGCATATTTTTAATTTTTTCTTCATTATTTACTGTCTTTTATTATTTAGCAGATGTGACATATATTGTTTCAATTATAGAAGAAAGGCTTCGTCATGTTAGTTCTGGTAGTGGGCGATGGGAATTATGGGGTAAAACTATTGAGTTCATATCAGAACGGCCCTTAACGGGATATGGATTAAATCAGTCTAGGGAGTTATTTGTTGATTATCGGGGATATCATTCTGCACATAATGCGATATTAGGTGTCTGGCTTGAGAGTGGAGTCTTTGTTTTATTTATTTATCTTATTTTTTGGTTTTTTCTATTCCGCTCGACAGCCATTCTATACTTTAGAAATATGCAAGGAAGTTTTTTATTTCCGCTATCTTTAGCTATGTTTTTTTTCACTATGAGTAATGTCACTATATTTACAGAGATATTTACTTTTTTTCTAGTAATCGCTTCACATTATATTTATTTCTCTCGAAATTCAATTCAAATAAGGAATTGTCAGTAATGGGTACACCTGTAGTATCAATTATAACGCCAAGTTATAACTCAAAAAAATACATTGGTTCCACTATCGATTCAGTGCTTAGTCAAACATTTAGTGATTATGAAATGTTAATTATTGATGATTGTTCACCTGATGGAAGTGCAGACTTTATTGAAAGTTCATTACCAGATGAACGATTTAAACTTGTAAAATTAGAAAAAAATGTAGGAGCAGCAGAAGCGAGAAATCATGCTTTAAGAAATGCTAAAGGTCGCTATATTGCCTTTCTTGATTCCGATGATATGTGGGATAATAATAAACTTGAAATTCAAGTGGCTTTTATGCAGGCGAACAACTGTGCTTTTAGTTATACCGCATATGAAGTGTGTAATGATAATGGCAACGAAGTTCATGGCTCAATTGAAGTCCCTAAGTCATTATCGTATGGGCAATATCTCGGTAATACTATCATTGGTTGCTTAACAGTTATGCTGGACTCAGAAAAATTTTCTCTTATTCAAATGCCAAATCTAAGAAGTAGTCATGATATGGCTCTATGGGCTGATTTGTTAAAAACAATAGACAAAGCTTATGGTATTAATACTCCTTTAGCGACGTATCGTTTAGTTGGTACATCAAATACCGCTAATAAGTGGAAAGCGAGCAAGGAAGTGTGGGCTGTTTATCGAGGACATCTTAATCTTAATATTATTACTAGTTCATACTATTTTGTACAGTACGCTTTTAATGCCGTTAAAAAGAGATTCTATAAGTGACATTCAAAGATAAATTAATTAAACGTGGCTTTGATGTTTTCGCCGCTTTTATAGGTCTATTATTTAGTGCGCCAATTGTCATTATCGCATGGGTTATAGCTGCTTTTGAAACAAAAAGTAACGGATTTTTCATTCAGTCTCGAGTTGGATTATCCGGTCGGTTAATTAATGTTGTTAAAATAAAAACCATGAAAAATACAACTGAACATCGATCTTCAATCACCACTGAGTCAGTGGCTTCAATCACTAAATCAGGCGATTTTTTCCGAAAATATAAAATTGATGAACTTCCTCAGTTATGGAATGTGTTAATTGGTGATATGAGTTTTGTAGGCCCTCGTCCTGATGTACCCGGCTATGCAGATACATTGACAGGTGATGATCGTATAATATTAACTATTAGACCCGGTATCACTGGTCCTGCCTCAATTAAATATAAAAATGAAGAGGAGTTGTTGAAAAATCAAAGCAACCCTAAACAATATAACGATGAAATCATTTGGCCTGATAAAGTAACTATTAATAAAAAATATATAGAAAGCTATACTTTCATAAAAGATGTTAAGTATATAATTCAAACAATTAGAGGCTAAAATGCTTAATACTCCACTTTCTCCTTGGCCTTCGTTTACAGATGAAGATGCTGAAAAAATATCTCAAGTATTACTTTCTAATAAAGTGAATTACTGGACCGGTCAAGAAGGTCGTTTATTCGAAACAGAATTTGCAGATTTTACTGATTGCAAACATGCAATCGCAGTGGCTAATGGAACATTGGCATTAGACCTTGCACTTCATGGCCTAAATATTGGCGTGGGCGATGAAGTTATTGTGACATCACGTACATTCTTAGCATCTGTCAGTTCTATTATTACTTGTGGTGCAACACCCGTATTTGCTGATGTTGATAGGAATAGTCAAAATATAAATATTGATACAATCCGTGCTGTTGTTACAGATAAAACCAAAGCTATTATTTGTGTTCATTTGGCGGGCATGCCCTGTGAAATGGATGAAATCATGGCACTTTCTGAAGACAACAATCTATTTGTCATTGAAGACTGCGCGCAGGCTCATGGAGCTAAATATAAAGGCCGTTCTGTTGGTTCTATTGGGCATGTCGGTGCTTGGTCATTTTGCCAAGATAAAATTATGACAACCGGTGGTGAAGGGGGGATGGTTACTACCAATGACGAACTCCTTTGGAAAAAAATGTGGGCATTTAAAGATCATGGTAAATCTTGGGATGCTATATATAATACCGAACATGCTCCTGGATTTCGCTGGTTACACGAAAGTTTTGGTACAAATTGGCGTTTAACAGAGATGCAGTCTGCATTAGGGCGTTTACAATTAAAGAAAATGCCTAATTGGATTAATAAGCGTCAAAGTAATGCTGCCTCAATTGCATCAACATTATCTAAATTTAATTGTGTTAGGTTTGTTGATATTCCAGATTATATTGAACATGCACAATATAAATTTTATGTATTTATTAAACCTGAGCTTTTACCTCGAGAATGGAGTCGCGATAGAATTGTCGACGAACTGAATCAGTTAGGAGTACCTTGTTATCAAGGCTCTTGCTCTGAGGTTTATTTAGAGAAAGCTTTTGAGGGTACGTCATATCGACCAAAAAATAGATTACCAGTAGCAAAAGAGCTTGGTGAAACTAGTTTAATGTTTTTAGTTCATCCGACGTTGTCGGAGAATGAGATGAAACTTGTTTGTGATTCATTAGATTTAATGTTTAAAAATATTTTATAACGATTGGTTACATCAGTTAACATATTCACATTTTAGCTTGTGTTATAGTGAAAAACTAAGTTTTTCACTGGGGATTTTAATGGAAGTAATACAGTTTCTTTTTTCAATGTCGCGTTCTCAAAAGCGTTTGTTTAGTGTGTGTGCAGACACTATATTTTTAATAGTATCCTTTTGGTTAGCTTTGTTAGTTAGATTGGACACTATTGATGTTTTTTCTGATTACCATTACCGGGTGTTAGTGTTAGTCGTTTGCCCTGTTAGTATTCTCTCTTTTATTAAATTAGGGTTATACCGTGCCATTTTAAGGTATATGGGGTTGCAAGCGTTAACAGCTATCTTATTCGGCGTTTTAGCATCAACGATAACCCTTGTTATCTCATCCTATTTTGTTCAAATTGGTTTACCACGTACTGTTCCTATTATATATATGGCTTTTGCACTAGTGCTGGTTGGTGGCTCAAGAGCTATCGTTCGCTCTGTTGTTGGTTCTGGTGTTAAGCGTGAGGGCGAACCTGTAATCATATACGGTGCAGGTGTTAGTGGGCGTCAGTTAGTGACAGCATTATCCCAAAGTCATGAGTATCAAGCCTTTGCTTTTGTTGATGATGATTTTTCTTTGCATGGCACCGTTATTCAAGGTGTGCATGTTCATTCTCCCAGTATCATTCGTAAATTAGTTACCCAAAAATCTGTTGCTAAAGTGCTATTGGCTATACCGAGTGCTTCTCACTCAAGACGACAACAAATATTGTTGGGGCTGGAGCCTTTTGCTGTTCAAGTGTTAACTCTACCTTCAATGGCTGATTTAGTCAGCGGTAAAAAACTGTATACCGATATTAAAGAAGTTGAAGTAGAAGATCTGTTAGGCCGTGATGCAATAGCGCCCCGTACTGATTTGATGAGCTCGAATATTAAAAATAAAGTGGTAATGATCACCGGAGCTGGTGGTTCTATCGGTTCTGAATTATGTCGTCAGATACTAAAACATTCACCTAAAAAATTAGTATTGTTTGAGCTATCTGAATTTGCTTTATATTCAATTGAGAAAGAGCTTTCTAGTTTAGGTTCTCACCATGTTGAAATAATACCTATTATGGGTTCTGTGCAGCGAAAAAGTAGGCTGAAAGCAGTGATGGAATCCTTTAGTGTCCAAACTGTTTATCATGCTGCGGCTTATAAACACGTTCCTTTGGTTGAACATAATGTGATTGAAGGCATTAGAAATAATGTTTATGGTACTTTATATACAGCCCAAGCTGCGATTGCTGCAAAAGTAGAAACGTTCGTGTTGATTTCGACTGATAAAGCGGTACGTCCTACTAATGTTATGGGCACAACAAAAAGAATGGCCGAGCTGATATTACAAGCGCTTTCTAAAGAATCTCATGATACGCGTTTTTGCATGGTTAGGTTTGGTAATGTGCTAGGCTCATCAGGTTCTGTTGTCCCTTTATTTCGTAAGCAAATAGCGCAGGGAGGTCCGATAACCGTTACTCACCCTGAGATAACTCGTTATTTTATGACAATTCCAGAAGCCTCTCAATTGGTTATTCAAGCTGGCGCTATGGGCAAGGGCGGGGATGTGTTTGTGCTTGATATGGGCGATTCAGTAAAAATTGTTGATTTAGCAACAAAAATGATTCATTTAAGTGGTTTTATTGTTCAAGACAATAATAATCCTGATGGCGATATATCGATCGATTTTACTGGGTTACGTCCAGGCGAGAAGCTCTACGAAGAGCTACTTATTGGTGATAATGTTACCGGCACTGAGCATGAAAGAATCATGTCTGCACATGAGGCTATGTTGCCTTGGCCTTTGTTGGAAAAGGTATTGACTAAGTTGGATACGGCTTGTCATAACATTGACCATGAAGAGATTCGAAGTATTTTATTAACTGCACCAACAGGCTTTGCACCATCTGATGGAATTTGTGATCTTGTGTGGGCTGTACGGAATAAGGGCAATGACAATAAATCGTCGATTGTTACTTTAGTTTCATAAAATTTAATTTAGATTTATATTTAGAATAGGTGAAGAATGAAAATAGCTATTGCTGGTACAGGCTATGTTGGCTTGTCAAATGCTATGTTATTAGCACAACACAATAAGGTTGTTGCTATTGATGTCATAGAAGAGCGTGTTGAGAAGTTAAATTGTGCAGAGTCGCCAATTGTAGATAAAGAAATTGAATATTATTTAAAAGATAAGTCACTTGATTTTTATGCAACGTTAGATAAGAAGTTAGCCTATGAAGATGCTAGCTTCGTCATTATAGCCACACCTACAGATTATGATCCCGTTACAAATTATTTTAATACTTCTTCGGTTGAATCTGTAATCAAAGATGTTTTAGAAATTAACCCCAATGCTGTTATGGTCATAAAATCTACGGTTCCAGTCGGGTATACTGCCGATATAAAACAAAAGTTTAACACCAATAATATTATGTTCTCGCCTGAGTTTTTACGCGAAGGTCATGCGCTATATGATAATTTGCATCCATCTCGGATTATTGTGGGCGAAAATTCTGAACGGGCACAAGAATTCGCAAATTTATTAGCAGAAGGGGCAATTAAAAAAGAAATTCCCATTTTGCTAACAAATTCAACGGAAGCTGAGGCAGTAAAGCTATTTTCTAATACATACCTAGCTATGCGTGTTGCTTATTTTAACGAGCTAGATACTTACGCTGAAACACATGGCTTAGATACTAAGCACATCATTGATGGTGTTGGTTTAGACCCAAGAATTGGTACACATTATAACAATCCATCTTTTGGTTATGGCGGTTACTGTTTACCTAAAGATACCAAGCAATTACGTGCTAACTATCAAGATGTTCCTAATTCGTTGATTAGTGCTATCGTTGATGCAAATAGTACTCGTAAAGATTATATTGCTGATTCTATTATTCGAAGAAATCCTAAAGTGGTAGGAGTATATCGTTTAATTATGAAGACAGGTTCAGATAATTTCCGTGCATCAGCTATTCAGGGCATTATGAAGCGAATAAAAGCAAAAGGCATTGAAGTTGTTGTTTTTGAACCTGAACTACAAGATAGTGAATTTTTTGGCTCGCGTATCGTTACTGATTTGAAAGAATTCTTAGCGATGTCTGATGTTATCGTTTCAAATAGAATGGCTAATGAACTCGCTGATGTTTCAGATAAGGTTTATACCAGAGACCTGTTTGGATCAGATTAGAAACTATTTATTTCTCAAATTTAATAAGGACATTTTGTGTCAGTTGTAAAAACAATAACAAAAGCAGTAATCCCTGTAGCTGGCCTCGGTACTCGGATGTTACCAGCAACAAAAGCAATCCCAAAAGAAATGTTACCCATCGTCGATAAACCCCTAATTCAATACATTGTAAACGAGTGTGTGGCTGCGGGTATCAAAGAAATAGTCTTAGTAACTCACTCTTCAAAAAATGCCATCGAAAACCATTTTGATAAATCGTTTGAGCTGGAAACTACTCTCGAGAATCGTGTTAAACGTTCTTTGCTTGATGAAGTTCAAGCTATTTGTCCTAAGGGCGTGACTATAATGCATGTGCGTCAGGGCGAAGCTAAAGGGCTTGGGCATGCTGTGCTGAAAGCTCGATCTATTGTTGGTAATGAACCGTTTGTTGTTATGCTGCCTGATGTTATTTTGGATGAAATTGCTGCTAATTTAAAAACAGAAAATTTGGCGGCTATGCTAAAACGTTTCGATGAAACGACTTTCAGTCAGATTATGGTAGAACCAGTTCCTATGGAATTGGTTAGTTCGTATGGTGTAGCTGATTGTAAAGGTCATACATTAAAACCGGGAGAGTCAAAAGCAATGACGGCTGTTGTTGAAAAACCACCTGTAGATGAAGCGCCGTCTAATTTAGCCGTTGTGGGTCGTTATGTGTTATCAAGTGCCATTTGGGATTTATTAGAGTTTACACCGCCCGGTGCTGGTGATGAGATTCAATTAACCGATGCCATTGCAAGTTTAATGAAGGTTGAAACAGTTGAAGCATTTCACATGACTGGGAAATCACATGATTGTGGTAGTAAGCTTGGTTACATGAATGCTTTCGTTGAATATGGTTTACGTGACAAGAATCTAGGAAAAGATTTTAAAGCACATTTACAAAGCTTGTTAAAAGACTAATAGGATATTTTATATGACGATTCTAGTCACTGGCGGTGCAGGCTACATCGGCACTCACACAATTGTTGAATTGCTTAACAACGATCAACAAGTCGTTGCTCTAGATAACTTGAGTAACTCAAGTGTTGAAGCACTAAGACGTGTTGAGAATATTACTAGTAAAAGCGTTACTTTTTATGAAGGTGATGTGCTGAACTCAGAGTTGCTTGATGAGATTTTTGTTAAGTATAATATTGAGTCTGTAATCCACTTTGCAGGTTTGAAAGCTGTGGGTGAGTCGGTTGCTAAACCGCTTAAATATTATAAAAATAATGTCACTGGTACCTTGGTACTTTGTGAAGCGATGGCTAAAGCCAATGTGAAAAACATTGTGTTTAGTTCTTCGGCTACGGTTTATGGTGATCCTGCATCACTGCCAATTACTGAAGACTTTCCAACGGGTGCTACTAATCCTTATGGGCAGTCTAAATTAATGGTTGAACATATGTTAAGTGATTTGGCTGCATCGGATCCAAGTTGGAATATTGCCGTTCTGCGTTATTTTAATCCTGTAGGCGCTCATGATAGTGGCTTGATTGGTGAAGATCCTAATGATATCCCAAATAACTTAATGCCGTTTATTACGCAGGTTGCTGTGGGTAAACGTGAAAAATTAAGCGTATTTGGTAGTGATTATGATACAGAAGATGGCACCGGTGTTCGTGATTATATTCATGTGGTTGATTTAGCCCGCGGTCATTTAAAGGCATTAACTAAACTAGCATCTAATCCTGGTTTAGTGACTTATAACCTTGGAACCGGTCAAGGTTATAGCGTGTTAGATATGGTTAAGGCTTTTGAGAAGGCGAGCAGCAAAGAGATTGCTTATCAACTTAGCCCAAGACGCCCCGGTGATATCGCGGCGTGTTACGCCAATCCCGCTAAAGCATCACAAGAGCTTGATTGGCAAGCAACTCACTCTATCGAAGATATGACAGAGAGTTCTTGGCGCTGGCAATCTATGAATCCTAATGGCTATAATAGTTAATTAGGTGATAAATATTAAAGTGGTGGCTTATTAGTCGCCATTTTTTTTGACAATTTTAAGGGAATGAAATGCTTGAAACACTTAGTTTGTTAGCGGACCAAAAATTAACAACAGGCATAGCACGCAATAATCAATGGTCTATTGAGGCCACATCATTGGCTTTAGATTATTCTAAGCAAGATGTTTCTGCGCCAATTTTAAATAACCTAGTCCAATGGGCAGAAGAGTCAGGGCTTAAAGCGTCAATTAAAGGGATGCGCCGTGGTGATAAAATCAATCACACGGAAGGACGCGCGGTATTACATTCCATATTACGATCATCGCCAGCAAAGCAAGAGGCTGTATTAGGTCAGGCGCTTGCGCAAGAAGTTAAAGATACAGACAAGCGTATGGTGATGTTTGTGAATCAACTTCATGCAGGTGAATTATTAGGCTTTAGTGACCAAGCTTTTACTGATGTTGTCGCTGTGGGTATTGGTGGTTCGTATTACGGGCCTAAAGTTTGTGCTCAGGCTTTAAAGCCCTACACTAATAATAAAATTAATGTGCACTATCTTGCCAATATAGATGGTGAAGGCATTGATGAAAAGTTATCGATGCTAAATCCCGCAACCACCTTGATGGTTATCATCTCTAAGACATTCGTGACTCAAGAGACCTTGCTTAATGCGAATGCCGTTAAGGCGTGGTTACTTGATAACGGCTGTGATGAAGATAACTTGACGAAGCACCTTATTGCGGTGAGTAGTCATGTTGAAAACGCGGTTAATTTTGGTGTCGATAA
>Ga0105356_10000858_pt1 | contig 29600 bp, 24 predicted proteins | sample GOMGulsemesocosm_3_FD_83502 | JGI IMG/M metagenome (GOLD analysis project Ga0105356, IMG submission 83502) | Methane-oxidizing microbial communities from mesocosms in the Gulf of Mexico - GOM9D Gulf of Mexico | ecosystem: Environmental > Aquatic > Marine > Cold seeps | place: Gulf of Mexico...
ATGAAAAAAATCACAAATAAAGAAAAAAGAATTATAACGAGAATGGTAAAATCATGGAATAATAAGGACACCTCAGATTTACAAAAAGAGACTATAGAAACAGAAATAACTACTTTAAGAAAAGGGAAAATAAAATACGCTAAAAACTATGTGAATACTAATAGTAATTCTCCCTATGCACCATTTGTGTTAAATTTATACATTAGAAATTATTTGAGTATTGATCAACTTGACTCTATGTACCAAACATTCACTAAAGATGTAAAAAGAAGTAATTATGGAAGTCAACTAGGGAAGACCATTAATGGGATTCGTATGACCGAGGTCGGAAAACCTTTTTTAGATTTTACAATGCCCGATATTGATGGAAAGCCCTTGAACTTATCATACATCGTTAAAAACAACAAATTAGTCTTTATTGATTTTTGGGCTTCATGGTGCGGTCCTTGCAGAGCAGCACTTCCAGAAATAAAAGAGATTTATAACGAGTTTCACCCTTTAGGGCTAGAGATATTAGGAGTTTCATACGACAACGATGATGTAAAGTGGAAGAAAGCCATTAAAGAAGAAGACATAAATTGGCCTAATTGTTCAAATCTTAAAGGTTGGAATTGCCCAACAGTTGGGCAATATGCTATAAATGGAATACCAGCAAATATACTCATATCTACTGATGGAGTAATTGTAGCTAATAATCTTCATGGTAAAAAACTAATCACTAAAATTAAAGAGCTCCTAAAGTCTTAATAAAGATTTTGAATACGGAGACTTTGTTCTTTTTAAAGACAACATAAAGAGAGGTTTTGCAAATGTAAAACCTCTTTTTTTAAGTCACAAGGGTAAACTAAGTCCTGTGCGTATCAATAAAGGTTTTAACATATTTTTAATAAAGGTTATTTATTATACGCACGTCATATGATTCAATTAATAAAAGTATAACTATATAACAATAATGATGAAGAAAATTTTATTATATGCCCTATGCATTTCTTTTAGTCTTAATGCTGTAGCGCAAACTGTCAATTTAAATACTCTTTTACCTCAAGAAAAAAGTATTAGAAAAGGTGTTTTAGAAAATGGAATGACTTACTATTTACATAGTACAGATGTAACTAAAGACGTGGCATCATATTATATTATTCAAAACGTTGGCTCTATATTAGAAAATGACAATCAACAAGGGTTAGCTCATTTTTTAGAGCATATGGCTTTTAATGGTACAAAAGCTTTCCCAGGAAAAGGCATTTTAAACAAAATGCAAGAACATGGACTTGTTTTTGGTAGAGACATCAATGCTTACACAAGTTTTGATGAAACAGTTTATAATATAAATAATATCCCTACAACATCCGAACTTGTAGAAACAGGGCTACAAGTATTACACGACTGGTCTAACTATTTATTATTGACCGAAGAGGAAATTGATGCGGAGCGAGGTGTAATAAAAGAAGAATGGCGCCAAAGACAAAATGGACAAATGCGCATGTTGGAAACTACCCTTGCTACTATGGTTAACAATTCTAAATATGCCGAACGAATCCCCATTGGTTTAATGGATATTGTAGAGAATTTTAATTACAAGGCGCTAAGAGATTTTTATCATGATTGGTACAGAACAGATTTGCAAGCCATCGCAATTGTAGGGGACTTTAATATTGATGAGATGGAAGCTAAAATTAAAGCTAAATTTTCTTCAATTCCAGCCAATAAAAATGCACCAGAACGTTTTTCAGTTACTATAGAAGATAACAAAGAAATGACTTACGCAATTGGAATGGACAAAGAGGTTGCAACTTCAAATATTTCGTTTAATATTCGACATCCAAATTCATTAAAAGACGAAACTATTGCCGATTTAAAAGAAGACCTTTTGAACAGCATGATAAACTCAATTTTATCAACACGTTTCCAAGAAATTACTCAGCAACCAGGCGCTCCATTTATGAGTGCTGGAACAAGATATGCCGCAGATGGTTTCGCAAGAGAGCATAACTCATTAGGACTGCGTGTATTTCCTAAACCAAATAAACAACAAGACGCTTTTAAAGCTGCTGTTTCTGAAATTATTAGGGCGGTAAAATTTGGATTTACAAATACTGAAATAACGAGAACAAAAGCCAAATTTAGTAATAATTACGAAAATCAAATTTCTAAATTAGATGACAGATCACATGACGCAATTGTAAATACCATCAAAAATAACTTCCTAAAAAACACCTCTATGATAAATGTTACTATGGAATATAAAATTGTAAAAGCTCTTTTTAGTCAATTAACACAAGTAGAATTATTAAAGCAAATGCAAAAAATGTACACTAAAAAGAACAGGTCTTTAATTGTTACTGGAGTAGATGGAAACAACAACTTATCCAAAGAAGAAGCTCTGGCAATTATAAATGCAGCTGAAAACGACACTACTTTACAACCTTATTCTGAAGAAGAGAAGGTGAAAAACTTAATGTCTGGGGTAATCCTAACTCCCGGTAAAATAGTATCAGAGACTACTAACAAAGTTATTGGTTCTACAGAATTCACATTAAGTAATGGAATTAAAGTGCATTATAAATTTGCAAATAAAAACAAGAATGACGTTAAACTTCAAGCTATTAGTTATGGAGGAATGTCTTTGATTTCAAACGAAAATTTACCATCTGCAAATTTATTGGGTCAAGTAGTGAGTATGTCTGGATTAGGCGAATTCTCAGCAACAAAACTACAAAAAGCATTGGCAGGAAAAACAGCTAGTTCAAGTACCAATATCAACGAAATTACAGAAACAGTTTCAGGATACTCTACAACAAAAGATGTGGAAACCATGTTACAGTTAACAAATCTACGTTTTACAAAACCTCGTTTTGATAAAAAAAGTTATAACATATTTATGCAAAACGTAAGTAATTATTTGATTAAAAAAAGTAAAGATATAAAATCCAAAATGCAAGATAGCACAACTGTTATTTTGTATGGAAAAAGACATCCTAAACAGCGTTTATTCAACAAAGAATTTGTTGCAGATGTTTCTTTAGACAAAATGAAATCTATATACAAAACCCGATTTGCAAACGCAGCAGACTTTTCATTCTTTATTGTTGGTGATATTTCTAAAAAATCACTAAAACCTTTATTAGAAAAATATATTGCTAGTATCCCAACAACTAACATCAAAGAAAACTGGAAATATACTTCGTCACCTTGGGTCGATAAAAATATAGATAGAGATGTGTTTTTAGCTATGGAAGATCCTAAAACCACCGTTAATATTTCCGTTAAAAACGGTATGAAATGCAATTTAAAGAATGTATTTCTAATGAGAGCTTTAGGAGATATTTTACAGTTGCGTTATACGGAATCTTTGAGAGAAAAAGAAGGTGGTACTTATGGAGCACGTACTAGAGGTTATTTATCTAAAAGGCCTAAGCAAGAAGCTAGTTTGTCTGTTAATTTTGATTGCAATCCAGATTTAGCAGAAAAACTAATACGTATTGTACATAAAGAAATAGAAATCATTAAAAATGGAACTATTGAACAAAAAGATTTAGATAAAACTTTAACTAATTATCTAAAAGAGAGAAAGGAAAATCAAAACTATAATAGTTACGAAATGAGTCTTTTAAAAAATTATACTTTAGAAGGCTATGATATGAATAACTCCAAAAACTTTGAAGATATTATAAAATCAATCACGGTAAAAGATATCCAACATATAGCAACACTATTGTTAAAAAACGCAGCGTCATATGAAATAGTATTCAAATCTAAAGAATCATGAAAAGAATCATTTTAATTTTAGCACTAGTCTTTAGTATAAATGTATTTTCACAAAATAAAAACCCTATAAAATGGTCGACGACCGTTGTTAAAATCTCTAAGTACGAAGTAGAATTAATTGCAATTGCAATTATTGATAATGACTGGCATATATATTCTCAAAATGTACCAGAAAATGGACCAATGCCTACAATTTTTGTATTTAGAGAAAACAATAATTACCTAAAAACAGGAAACACGAATGAAGATATCGGGGTAACAATTGATGACCCTATCTTTGGTATGCGTATTAAGTATTTTGAACAGAAAGCAGAATTCACACAACGCATTAAATTAAAATCTCAAGATGCTTTTAAAATAAATGCTGTTGTAGAATTTATGATATGTAATAATACACAATGCCTGCCTCCTACCCAAGTAAACTTATTGTTCGAAATAAAACAATATTAAACCAAATCATTATGAAAAAAATAATAGTTTCCTATCTTTATTTATTCTTAGGAATCTTTTCTGGGTTTTCGCAAATAGAAACCCCTGTAAAATGGACTACTTCTGTTGAGAAAATTTCAGACACGGAATATAAATTAATTTCAAAAGCTAGTATTGAATCAGGATGGCATTTATATTCTCAATCTGTACCTGCAAATGGACCAATTCCAACTAGCTTTACTTATGATAATCCTAGTGAAGCATTTAAAACAGTTGGTAATACTTCAGAAGAAAAAGGACACACTATAGATGACCCTGTTTTCGAAATGAAAATTAAATTCTTTGAAAACAGTGCGGTCTTCGAGCAGAAAATTGAAGTTTTAGAAAATAAAACAACCTTAAAAGGTTTTGTCGAGTTTATGGTTTGTAATGATGAAAAATGCCTGCCACCTACAGAAATCGATTTGGTATTTCATCTTTCAACAGATAATACAACTACAGTAAGTAAAATTCCATCTTCTATATCTTCATCAGAACATAAAATAGATGTCCAAAAAAAAGAAAAATCAAAAAAAGGTTTATGGACTATATTCTTTATAGCTTTCCTTTCAGGATTCGCAGCATTACTTACTCCATGTGTATTCCCAATGATTCCTATGACAGTAAGTTTCTTCACCAAACAAAGTAAAAACAAAGCACAAGGCATTAAAAATGCCATTATATATGGTGTATGCATTATAGTAATATATGTATTATTAGGAACAGCAGTTACAGGAGTATTCGGAGCCGATGCTCTAAATGCCTTAGCTACCAATGTCGGGTTCAATATTATATTTTTTTTATTGTTAATCATATTTGCAATGTCCTTTTTGGGAGCATTCGAAATTATGTTACCCAATTCATGGGCTAACAAAGTAGATTCACAAGCAGATAGAGGAGGTCTTATTGGAATCTTCTTTATGGCATTAGCTTTGGCGATTGTTTCCTTTTCTTGTACAGGACCTATAGTTGGTACTTTATTGGTAGAAGCGGCTTCAAAAGGAGGACTTGCACCAATAATTGGTATGCTTGGTTTTTCTTTAGCTATAGCATTACCATTTGCTTTATTTGCAGCATTCCCTGGTTGGCTGAACTCATTACCCAAATCTGGCGGATGGCTAAATACAATAAAAGTAGTACTAGGCTTTTTAGAGTTGGCATTGGCTTTTAAATTTTTATCTCAAGCAGATTTAGTAATGCAAGCTCATTTGTTAGAAAGAGAAGTTTTTCTAGCTATATGGATTGCCATTTTTGGAGCTTTAGCATTTTACCTTTTTGGAAAAATACAATTGCCTCACGATTCACCTTTAACTCATATTTCAGTGGGAAGATTAGGCTTTGGACTCATTATTATGTCATTTGTAATTTATATGGTTCCGGGACTTTGGGGAGCACCATTAAATCTAATTAGCGCCTTTCCGCCACCACAAGAATACAGTGAATCACCTTATGGCGTAGGGTTTACTAAAATTAGTGGGAGATCTGTTTCTGCCAATCATGATGATTTACCAGAAGGCGCTCATTTATTAGCACCACACGACATACTGGCTTTTAATGATTATGATAGAGGATTAGCTTATGCTAAAAAGGTAGGTAAACCAGTCATGATAGATTTTACAGGTTGGGCATGTGTAAATTGCAGAAAGATGGAACAGAACGTATGGCCAAAGCCTCAAGTATTGGAAATATTAAAAAATGATGTGGTACTAATTTCTTTATACGTGGATGATAAACGAAAATTAAAAGCGGATGAAATAGTAGATTCAAAATTGAAGTCCCATAAAAAATTAAAATATATCGGACAAAAATGGAGTGAATTGCAAACAATAAAGTACAAGGCAAACTCACAACCATTTTACGTATTGATGGACCATAATGAAAATAATTTAATTGCCCCAATAGCCTACACACCAGATGTTGAAAATTATCTTTCATGGTTGAAAGAAGGTATTTTAAATTTTAATAATTAAAACAGAAACAATGAAAAAAACATTTTACATATTAACAATGGTTTTAGTATTCGTATCCTGCAAACAAACGACTCCTAAAAATTACATGATCCTATCAGGTAAAATAACTAATAAAAATTCTGACTCTTTAATTGTACGCTCAAGAACGTATCTTAAGAAGATTGATGTTAATGAGGACGGAACATTTTCTGATACTCTAAAACTTAAAAAAGGTGATTATTATATATCTGATAGTAAAGAACAGACATCTGTTTATTTAAAAAATGGATTTGATTTGCAATTAACTTTGAACACAAATGAATTTGATGAAACCATAATTTATAAAGGAATAGGATCTAGAACAAACAACTATTTGGCACAAAAAGCATTATTGCAAGAACAAGTACTCAATGACTTTACAATTTATGACCTGGATAAGAATGTGTTTGATAAAAAAATTACTGGTATTTTCAACAAAATTAAAATACTATTAAAAGATCTTAAATCTGAAGATTCAATTTTTATCGCCAAACAAAACAAAAATATTGAAAATTTAAATAAGTTTGTAACAACAAATTATGATGATAAAATATATCTATCCACTGTTTTAGCCAAAGGAAAACCTTCTCCCAAATTTTTAAATTATGAAAATGATTCGGGCGGAGTAACATCACTGAATGACTTGAAAGGAAAATATGTTTACATTGATGTTTGGGCAACTTGGTGTGGACCATGTAAGGCCGAAATCCCTTCTCTAAAGGAAATTGAAGTGGCATATCATGGAAAAAACATTGAGTTTGTAAGTATTTCTATAGACAACGCTAAAGACCATGATAAGTGGAAGAAAATGATTATTGATAAAGAATTGAAAGGAGTTCAATTGTTCGCCGATAAGGATTTTAATTCTGATTTTGTGCAAAATTATGCCGTTAGAGGCATTCCAAGGTTTATTTTAATTGACCCTATTGGAAATATTGTTTCAGCCGACGCTCCAAGACCTTCTAATAAGGAGCTTGTAAAGCTATTTAATTCATTACAAATTTAATTTTCATGATTGATGTAGGCTAGTACTGCTTTGGTATAATGTGTTTTTCCAGAGCAGTTCTGTCTACTGAATAATAAACTATAAACATGTTTTTACTTAAACAGAAGCCTAAAAAATCAAAATTGGAGCAATACTTTCAGCAATATAGAATGCATATTATTGGAATAAATCAAACTTTTAAATCTCCTTATGGGAAAAAAAAACTTATTTATACTGATTGGACGGCAAGTGGTAGATTGTACCGTCCTATAGAGGAAAAGCTAATAAATGACTTTGGCCCCTATGTTGCTAATACCCACACCGAGACATCAACAAGTGGAGCGGCTATGACTTTAGCTTATCATGAAGCTAGAAATATTATAAAAAAACACGTAAATGCATCAAAAAATGATGTACTCATTACTGAAGGCTCAGGAATGACTGGAGTTATTAATAAATTTCAAAGAATTTTAGGACTGAAAATTTCAGAGAATTTAAAAGAGCATACTACAATTCCTGAGTATCTAAAGCCTATAGTCTTTGTTTCTCATATGGAACACCATTCTAATCAAACGTCATGGTTAGAAACTATTGCAGATGTAGAAGTGATACCCTGCAATGAAGAAGGCTTGATATGTTTAAAGAATTTTGAATCTGCTATTATAAAACACCGAGATAGAAAACTCAAAATTGCATCAATAACAGCTTGCTCTAATGTCACAGGTATCAAAACACAGTATCACAAAATTGCTGAAATCATTCATAAATATAAAGGTCTCTGTTTTGTCGATTTTGCCTGTTCCGCACCCTATGTAAATATCGATATGCATCCTAAAAATGAAGAAGAATATTTAGATGCTATCTTTTTTTCTCCACATAAATTTTTAGGAGGCCCGGGAAGTTCAGGTGTTTTAATATTTAATAAGAAACTGTATAAAAATAGGATACCTGATAATCCAGGAGGAGGTACGGTAAGTTACACAAACCCTTGGGGAAATCATGATTATTTTGATAATATAGAAACAAGAGAAGATGGAGGAACACCAGCATTTTTACAAACTATAAAAATTGCTCTATCCATTCAACTTAAAGAAGAGATGGGGGTACAACTTATAAAGAGTAGAGAAAACGAAATAAATACCCAATTATTCAAAACATTGGAAATGCTATCAGGAGTAAAAATTTTAGCTCCAACACATAAAAACCGTTTAGGAATATTCTCATTCTATTTTGAAAAGTATCATTTTAATTTAGTCGTAAAGCTATTAAATGATCGCTTTGGAATACAGACTCGTGGTGGTTGTTCATGCGCAGGAACCTATGGACATTTTTTATTAAATGTAGATCAACAAACTTCAAAGTCTATTGGGCATCAAATTCAAGAAGGCTGTAATACAGAAAAACCTGGTTGGGTACGCTTGTCCATCCATCCTACGATGACAAATGAAGAAATCTCTTTTATTTGTAGTTCATTGACTACATTATCTAAAAATATAGAATCATGGTCTAGTGATTATATATACGACAATTTAAAAAATGATTTTGTACATAAAACAGCTATTCCTATCGAAAAATTATTGGTGAAAAATTGGTTTAATCTATAAACGTCCCCTCATAGTTTAAAAAAATTCAACTATAAAATTTGCACTACCTACTCATAAAAAAACATTCACCACAACGAGGTAGAAAAGTCTATTTTTCATATAAAAAACATAAATTTTGAGGAAACACTACTTAATAGCACAATGGGTTATTACAGTCCTTTTAAATACACATTAACATGGAGTCCATACTTTAACAAGTATGGATTTTTTATTTTATCCCTTCTTCCAATTAGGAAATAATGTACTTTTGCAAAGCAACAATTAAAATCAAGTTCTTGTGAAAAAACACTTCAAACTTATTGTAAAAACAGCCCTTATTTCTGTTTATGTAATTTTCATAGCTGGCTCCGTAGTACGCATGACGGGTTCTGGAATGGGATGCCCTGATTGGCCTAAATGTTTTGGCTATTACATTCCTCCTACAAGCGAAGAACAATTGGTTTGGAAACCCCAAACAACTTACAATGAAGGAACCATTATTATTATTAACAAAGCTCTGTATGTTGCAAATACCCAAATAAGCACAGGACCTAAATTTGACACCAACAATTGGTCTAAATACACCAAACATGATTATGCCATTTTTAACGTATACCATACTTGGACAGAATACATCAACCGTTTGTCTTCTGCTGTCGCTGGACTGTTTTTTCTTGTTTTAATCATTGCATCCTTAAAATACCGCAAAGACAATATAAAAATCCCTCTTCTTGCTTTTGCCTCTTTCTTTTTAATGCTTTTCGAAGCTTGGCTTGGAAAAACTGTTATTGATTCCTTTTTAAAACCTTCTGTAATCACCATACACATGGTCGCTGGTTTGTTGATTATTGCAATCCTTTTAAAATTATTACATATAATTTCTACTGAAAAAAAACATAAATCAACATACAACAAGACTTTCAATACCTTATTAATTATTTCTTTGATTTTTTCAGTTATTCAAATTGCACTTGGCACACAAGTAAGACAATTTGTTGATGAACAGGTTAAACTATTTGGATTTGAGAACAAACAAATGAGTCTATACAACCCTAGTATTAAATTTTATATACACCGGTCTTTTACCATTGCCATTGTATTGATAAACTTTTTAATTTTTTACAAAAACGAAACCTTAAAATTAAACTTCAAACTTCCTAAATGGATACTAGGCTTACTTGGTCTGGAGGCGATAACCGGGATGTTAATGTTTTATAGTGACTTCCCATTTGGCACTCAAACAATACATCTACTATCAGGAGCAGTATTATTTGGAATGCAGTATTATTTGATTTTGCAACATAAAAAAATTGGTAATTAATAATGTATAATTAAAACCAATCAACATTACTTAAAGGTATTTTAAACCCTGTATCATTTACTATTGAAATAGTGCATTGCTAACTGACAATTAGTAATAGACTACTAAAAACCAATCAACTCCATTTCAAAAATTTTCTAAATCATACATCGTTAACTATTAATTGACTATCAATCTTTCCACTCTAAAGTCTCAATCAAGTGGATAATGTCCTTCTTTACATAATGCACAGCGGGAATAATAGAATCATAATTCGGTTTGACATAAAAATACAAAGCACCTGTGATAAAATGTTTGGTAGAATCTGTTACTTGAAATTGAATTTGGGTCGCTGCATTTCCATACACCTCAAACCCTTGAGCATTTACTTTTTTTATTGGATTCTGATAAGAAGGCAAAGGCTGAATATCATCTGCCTTGATGGTATGGTTAAACGTCAATTTTTCTGCATCTGACATCAACAAACGTAAATTGTCCTTTATAGGATTGTAAGTCAATACAATTGTTGCATTTAAAGCTGGATATTTAATATCTAACCAATTTTTACGCTTTTTAATAATCTTAGCTTGATTAGAATATTCAAAAGAAAACGGATAACCGTCACTTAAATCAACATAACTAGGAACTGGATACTCCAATCTCAGATATGATGCTGGTTTTGGTAATTGATCTTCTTTACAAGAAAATAGTACTCCTAAAGAACAAACGCTTAACAACAAATAACAATATTTTAGATTTACACTAGGTAGTTTTATTCTTAAATAATTCATCAAAATATTATTTTACACCAAAGTTACTTTCAATTGTTTTATCCTTTTTCTGTCTACAGCTTCAATGGTAAACACATATGAATCAAAAGCGATTTTTTCATTCTTTCTAGGAAATTTCCCAGAAATTTCTAAAATAAAACCCGCCAACGTTTCTGCCTCTCCTCTTTCTCTTTCGAAATGCTTTGTATCAATATCTAAAACCCTATAAAAATCCTTTAACGCTGTTTTCCCTTCAAAAATATAATTAAAAGCATCTAATTTTGAATATACCAAATCATCATTATCAAATTCATCACTTATATCTCCTACAATCTCTTCTATAACATCTTCCAAAGTTACGAGTCCACTTGTACCTCCATATTCATCAACTACAATTGCCAAATGATTTTTTTTCTCTTGAAATTCTACCAATAAATCATCTAATTTTTTGTTTTCAGGAACAAAATAAGGAGCTCTAATTAAAGTTTGCCAATTGAATTCTTTTTTTGTGATATGTGGCAATAAATCTTTCGCATACAAAACACCTATTACCTCATCAATACTTTCATGATAAACAGGATTTCTTGAAAAGCCATTGGTTATTATTTTTTCCAACACGACTAAAAACGACTCGTCATCTGAAATTGCAAAAATATCAATACGAGGCTTCATCACTTGTACAGTTTCCGTATTTCCAAAAGCCACAATCCCTTCTAGTATATTTTTCTCATCTTTCGTTGTCGCATCATCAGATGTCAATTCTAAAGCTTGAGACAGTTTTTCTACAGAAAAATTTGTACTCTTCTTCTCAAAACGTCTTTCAACAACTCCAGTTAAACCAGTCAATAAATAACTAACAGGTGCCAATACTTTATTTAAAACAGCAATCGGTTTCGACATAAACAAGGCAAAATTCGTAGCATTACGAGTAGCGTACACCTTAGGCAACACTTCTCCAAACAACAGGATTAGGAACGTAATTAGTACAACCTCTATTAAAAATCGAATGTTTCCTTCCACACCGTCAAAAAACACTGTACCTAAAGCCGCAAACAACAACACTATTAAAATATTAATAAAATTATTTGCTATTAAAATAGTAGCCAATAGCTTCTTAGGCTTATGTAATAATTGCAATACTGCAATACTTTTTGAATTACCTAGCTTAGATATTTTGTCTAACTCCGTTTTTGAAATTGAAAAAAAAGCAACTTCTGTTCCAGATATCATTGCTGACAAAAACAAAAGAAGCAAGAGAATAATAAATTCAATTAGGGTTCCCCAAATTAAGGTTGTAGTTAGAATTGTACTAATGGGTTCTGGATCCAATTTTTATTATTTTTAATTAAATGGGCAAATCGTCTTCAATCTTATTTGCTTGAGAATTGTTGTTTTCTAACGGAGTACTTCCTTTAGATTCACTTGATTTGGTTGACAAAAAAGTCATATCCACTACATGAATTTCTGTAGTATAGCGTTTGATTCCTTCCTGCTCCCATTGTCTTGTTTTTATTCGACCTTCGCAATAAATCTTATCTCCTTTTGTCAAATATTTTTCACAAATCTCAGCCAACTTATTCCGTACAACAATATTATGCCATTCGGTAGTTGTAATTTTCTCACCCGTTTGCTTATTTGTATAACTTTCATTTGTAGCAATTGGAAACCTCCCAATAGCATTTTCTTTATCAAAATAATGAACCTTTACCTCATCTCCTAAATGCCCAATTAGCATTACTTTGTTTAATGTTCCTGCCATAACTACTTATATACGTATATCAAAAATACTGAAAATATATAAAAAATGTACTCTTTTGACTTCGTGATTCTTAATTTTTACCAGATTCTTCTTGTAAGTCGACTGAATTTACATCAAAATCATAAGCTTCTATAAATTTATGAATAATCCTAGGAACCGGATATCGCTCCAATTCATCAATAGAAATCACATCTTTATTATCTATTTCTCCACCTACAATCCAAAATTGAACATATAAATGTTGATGTGACAATTTATGCACCCATTCTTTAGAGTTAAAAAGACGCAAATTTGCATCCTTACCACCAATTAACTCATTGTATTCTTGGTTTTCAATCAAATTTAAAGCACTTGTTGTAGCCTCCGTTTCTATCAGTGGAAACTGATACAAATTCTCCCAGATACCTTTTCCTATCCTTTTTGACAGTATCGTTTTATGTTCTAGAGTTTGGACAACAATAAAATTAAAATAGCGCTTTCTAATTTTTATTTTCTTCTCTTTAATTGGCAGTAATTGCACTTCTTTTTTTTCTAAAGCTTTGCAACTTCCATTAAAAGGACACGTGCCACAAAGAGGGTTTTGAGGTTTGCAATGCAAAGCTCCAAATTCCATAACAGCCTGATTGTACAACCCAGGGTTTTTATAATCCAATACCTCTTGAGCTATTTCTTTAAATTCTTTAATTCCCTTATTAGAATTGATAGTAGTATGAACACCAAAATACCTTGCCAAAACACGATACACATTTCCATCTACTACAGCAGCAGCTTCATTAAAACAAAAAGATGCAATTGCCGACGCCGTATAATCACCTACTCCTTTTAACTGTAATAAATCTTTATAGGTATTCGGAAATACGCCATTTAATTCGTTCACAACCAACTTCGCTGAAAAATGAAGATTGCGTGCTCTTGAATAATAACCCAAACCTTGCCATAACTTTAACACCTGTTCTTCTTCAGCATTTGCAAGATCAAAAACAGTCGGAAATGCCTCTATAAACTTATAATAATAAGAGATTCCTTGCGCAACTCTTGTCTGTTGCAAAATTATTTCAGACAGCCAAACATAGTAGGGATCTTTTGTTTTTCTCCAAGGCAAATCCCTGCTGTTTGATAAATACCACGCTTCTAATACGTTACAAAAATTCATTGTTTTATTTTAATTGTGCAATAATACATTATTTATAACATTAAATTTTAATCAATTAGCTTTTTGAAATTGATTAATTGTCATATATTTGCACCCTCAAAAAAACATTAAAAAACAATAGAAAATAGATTAAAATGACAAAAGCGGATATTGTATCAAGTATTTCAGATAAATCGGGGATTGAAAAAGCAGATGTTTTAGCAACTGTAGAAGCATTTATGAGTGAGGTTAAAACTGCCTTAGAAAAAGGAGATAATGTATACTTAAGAGGTTTTGGAAGTTTTATCATCAAGACAAGAGCAGAGAAAACAGGAAGAAACATTTCTAAGAATACAACTATTAAAATTCCTGCACACAACATTCCTGCATTTAAACCTGCAAAAACTTTTGCAGAAGGAGTAAAAAACAACGTATTAGTAAAATAAATTACTAAACAATTATTAACCGAACTTGAGTACTTAAATTCAGGTTCTTAAAACAGTATAATTATGCCAAGTGGTAAAAAAAGAAAGAGAGCAAAAATCTCTACGCACAAACGCAAGAAAAGAGCAAGAGCTAACAGACATAAGAAAAAGTAAGGTATAACTTACTTTTTCTTGTTGTTTTTGCAACAAAACGTTCATTGAAATTGAAATTTATAAACACGCTGTTGAATTGTCAAATAGTTGTGTAGTCCTTGGTACAGTAAAATAAAACGCTTGTTTTAACTACACTGTTACCCATTTCTCCACTATTTATTTAGTTCAATAGTCTAGTTATAAGTTTCTACGGGTATTTACCCAGTATTAAATTTAATCCATCTATGTAAGGAAATTCTTCTTATGTAGTATAAAACTATTCGGAATGAAACTAGAATTGATTATCCGTTCAAATTCATCTGATATTGATTTTGCTCTACTAAAAGATGGTAAACTTATTGAATTTAACAACGAAACAAACAATAATAAATTCTCTGTAGGAGATGTATTTCTCGCAAAAACAGGAAAAATATTATCAGGTTTAAACGCTTCATTTGTAAATGTAGGCTATCCAAAAGATGGATTCCTACATTATCATGATTTAGGACCTCAAGTTTTATCGCTGACAAAATTCATTAAAAAAGTAAGCACTGGTAACTACAAAGATTACACTTTAAAAAACTTCCAATTTGAAAAAGACATTGACAAACATGGAAGTATCGATCAAGTTCTAAAAACAAAACAAAATGTACTCGTACAGATTGTAAAAGAACCCATTTCTACCAAAGGACCTAGAATCAGTTCAGAGATTTCTATTGCCGGTAGATTTTTAGTTTTGGTACCATTTTCTAAAAGAGTATCTGTATCACAAAAAATAGCGGACCCTCTTGAGAAGGAACGCTTAAAACGCTTAGCCAAGAGTATAAAACCTGCTGGTTTCGGTGTTATTTTACGTACAGTTGCTGAAGGGAAAAAAGTAGCCGAACTAGACAAAGACTTACAAAACTCACTTGAACGCTGGAAAAAAATGTGTGGGCAAATTGCCAATACAGATACACCAACAAAAGTATTGAGTGAATTGAACAGAGCTTCCTCTATTTTAAGAGATGTTCTAAACGACTCTTTTACAAGTATTGTTACTAACGACAAAACATTGTTCCAAGAAATTAATGACTATTTAATGGAGATTTCTCCAGATAAACAATCTATATTAAAGTTACACAACCCTCAAACACCAATTTTTGAAAAATATGGTATTGAAAGACAGATTAAATCTGCTTTTGGGAAAACTGTATCTATGAATAAGGGTGCTTACTTAGTTATTGAACACACAGAAGCATTGCATGTTATTGATGTTAATAGTGGAAATAGATCTAACAAAGCCAATTCTCAAGAAGAAAATGCTTTGGAAGTGAATATTATTGCTGCTACAGAAATAGCTAGACAGCTTCGTTTAAGAGACATGGGAGGAATAATTGTAGTAGATTTTATCGATTTACATTCTAATGAAAATCGCCAAAAACTCTACGATCATTTAAAATCCGAAATGTCATTAGACAGAACAAAACACAAAATATTACCTCCTAGTAAATTTGGATTGATTCAAATTACAAGGCAAAGAGTACGATCCGAAACGAATATTAAAACAAAGGAGCCAAATCCAAATATAAATGGAGAAGTAGAAGCGCCTATTGTTTTAATAGATAAATTGGATGTTGAACTGAATCGAATTTTAGCAAGTAAGAATAAAAACAAACAAATTACACTTAATGTGCATCCTTTTGTTGGCTCTTACTTAAAAAAAGGACTTATTTCTGAACAAATAAAATGGTTCTTTAAATACAAAAAGTGGATCAAAGTATTACCAAGAGATGCTTATCAATATTTACAATATCAATTTAAATTTAGATAACTGTAAATATTAGCAAAAAAATATCTTTAAGCACCTAGTCATCATTGACAAGGTGCTTTTTTTTTGCACTATTTTAAAATATCTTCGATCTTTACTATTGTTTCTTTTGAAAAATCCAAACAATCCAACGCTTTGATACTATCTAATAATTGTGAACTTTTACTTGCACCAACCAACACAGAAGTAATTCTCTCGTCCTTAAGTAACCAAGCAATAGCCATTTGAGCTAAGGTTTGCCCACGTTCCAATGCGATTTCATTCAATTGTTTTACCTGCCCTAAAACTTCTTGAACTTGATCTGTTTTTAAATAACGTCCGTCTTTAACAACTCTTGAATCTTCGGGAAATCCTTTTAAATATTTGTTAGTTAATATACCTTGTTTCAATGGTGAAAAAGCAATTGCTCCTACTCCTTCAGTTCCTAAAACATCCAACAGTCCATTTTCCACCCAACGATCCATCATATTGTATCTAGGTTGATGAATCAAACAAGGTGTACCCAAGTTTTTTAATATTTCAAATGCTTTTGCAGCCTCTGGAGCCTTATAATTAGACAGTCCCACATACAAAGCCTTTCCTTGCCTAACGACGTGATCTAAAGCCCCCATTGTCTCTTCCAAAGGAGTTTCCGGATCTGGTCTGTGATGGTAAAAAATATCCACATAATCCAAATCCATTCTTTTTAAACTTTGATCCAAGCTTGAAACTAAATACTTCCGAGAACCAAAATTCCCATAAGGTCCTGGCCACATATCATAACCTGCCTTTGTTGAAATTATCAATTCATCTCGGTATTGCTTAAAATCTTTATTAAAAATTCTTCCAAAATTAGTTTCAGCTCCTCCATATGGAGGTCCATAATTATTCGCCAAATCAAAATGTGTGATTCCGTTGTCAAAAGCTGTCTGAAGAATAGTTCTTGCATTTTCAAAGCTATCCGTAAAACTGAAATTATGCCAAAGACCTAATGACAAAGCAGGCAACAACAAGCCACTACTCCCAGTACGTCTGTACTTCATCTTTTGATACCTATCTTCTTTTGCTGTGTATTTTTCTTCCAAAGGAACTTCAAATGAACTGCTCATATTTCTTTAAATTTTATACTGTAAACTTACTATTTTTCAAAGAAAAAGAACATCTTTATAAATTAAAACAACATCCTGTAAGTTAATTCCCCTCAATGAGACAAAAAAAAATCTAAAAATACACGATGCTCAACAAAAGAACTCTTCCCATAATCATAATTTCTCAACTTTTTTGCACCTCACTTTGGTTCGCTGGCAATAGTGTTATCAATGATTTAATATCCACATTTGATCTTAGTTCCAATTCTTTAAGCTATTTAACTTCTTCCGTACAATTCGGTTTTATTACCGGAACCTTACTATTTGCCCTTTTTTCTATAGCCGATCGTTTTCCTCCTTCAAAAATTTTCTTTGCAAGTGCAACTATTGGAGCATTGATAAATTCAGGCGTTATTGTAAATTCAAATACCTTTGTTAGTTTATTGATCTTACGTTTTTTTACTGGATTTTCATTGGCTGGAATATATCCTATAGGAATGAAAATTGCTGCAGATTACTATAAAAAAGGGCTAGGGAAATCTTTAGGTTTTCTAGTCGGCGCTCTGGTTTTGGGAACCGCTTTTCCACACCTAATAAAAACTGTAATCAGTAATTACTCTTGGAAATATGTGATTATCCTTACTTCCTTTATAGCTTTTTTAGGAGGCATACTGATGTACTTACTAGTTCCTAAAGGCCCTTTTTGTACAATCAATCAAAGTCCTAATTTCAAAGAAATTGGAAACATCTTTAAAAATTATAAATTTAAAACTGCTGCCTTTGGTTATTTTGGCCACATGTGGGAATTGTATGCTTTTTGGACATTTGTTCCAGTTCTCTTACTTAGTTATGAAAAATTACATCCAGAAACTAATTTTCACATCCCTTTACTCTCCTTTGTAATTATTGGTTTGGGGAGTCTTGCTTGTGTATTTGGAGGCTATCTTTCGGAAAGATTAGGTTTACAAAAAACAGCCACATTATTTTTAACAGCTTCTTGTATCTGCTGCTTGCTATCCCCTCTTTTCTTTTACAGTCATCCTTCAATTTTTATTGGCTTTCTAATCATATGGGGACTCGTAGTTATTGCAGACTCTCCCCTATTTTCTACCTTGGTAACCCAACATACAGAAGACAAAACAAAAGGAACCGCTTTGACAATTGTAAACTGTATTGGTTTTAGTATAACCATTGTCAGCATACAAATTGTTGACTATTTCGCTATGCTTACTAACACTACGTATATCTATATGCTCTTAGCAGTTGGGCCCTTATTAGGCTTAAAATATTTATTTATAGAACAAAAAAAAGCAGCTATTAAACAATAGCTGCTCTAAAATATCTATAAAAACTTACAATTTCCGAACTCTTTCCGAAGCCGCAATTACTTTTTCTTTTAAACCTTCTTTATAAGCAACAATTGTATCCAAAACCTTTGGATTGAAAGCTCCAATTATTTGAGCAGCCAAAATTCCAGCATTTTTCGCACCATCCAAAGCAACTGTTGCTACTGGTACACCACCTGGCATTTGTAAAATTGACAACACAGAATCCCAACCATCAATAGAATTTCTTGATTTCACAGGAACTCCAATTACAGGCAAAGGGCTCATTGAAGCTACCATTCCTGGTAAATGCGCTGCACCTCCAGCTCCAGCAATCACCACAGAAAAACCCCTTTTATGAGCATTCATTGAAAAATCCACTAACTTCTCTGGAGTTCTATGTGCAGAAACAATATCTACTTCGTTCGAAATTCCAAATTCATTTAAAATATCAATGGCTTCTTGCATGATTGGAAGATCTGAATCACTTCCCATAATTATTGCTACTTTCATTTTTATCTGTTTATCGTTAATTATTGTGATTGGACACTTTACTTGTAAAACATCTTAATTTACCTACCCAACCACAATCAACTTAATTACTAATTACTCTAATTGTATTTTTTACTTTTTCTGCCACAGCTCTTGCAACTTCAATGTCTTTATCAACTATGGTTACATGTCCCATTTTCCTAAATGGTCTCGTTTGTTTTTTTCCGTATATGTGTGGAGTAACTCCACCCATTTTTAAAATTTCGTTCATGTTTTCATAAACTACATCACCTGAAAACCCTTCTGCTCCAACTAGATTTACCATAATACCTGCCAGTTTACTTTCTGTATTTCCTAGCGGTAAATTTAACACTGTTCTTAAATGCTGCTCAAATTGATTTGTTAAAGAAGCTTCAATACTATAATGTCCGGAATTATGAGTTCTTGGAGCTACTTCATTCACAATAATTTCATCTGTTTCTGTTTGAAACATTTCTACTGCCAATAACCCCACATGTTTGAAAGAACTTGCGACTTGCAATGCGATGGCATTCGCTTTTTCTGCTACTTCACTTGAAATTCGAGCTGGACAAATTACATATTCAACTTGATTTGCTTCTGGATGAAATTCCATTTCTACTACAGGATACGTTTTCACCTCTCCTGAAGCATTTCTAGCTACAATTACTGCCAACTCGTTTTTGAAAGGAATCAAATCTTCTATGATGCTTTCTGTATCTTCAAGTACTGAAATGTCTTCTTGATTTCTTACTATTTTCACACCGGTTCCATCATAACCAAACTGAGCTGATTTCCAAACAAATGGAAAAGACAAATCTGCCTTTTTAAGCTCTTGTAAATTTGTAAACCTTTGGTGTGGTGAAGTAGGGATTTTATTCTCAACATAAAAATCCTTTTGTTTTCCTTTGTGTTGAATAATTTCTATAACACTTGGTTGCGGATATACTTTTACACCTTCTTCTTCCAATTTATATAGTGCTGCTATGTTTACATGCTCTATTTCTATAGTCAGTACCGCTACTTTTTTACCGAAATTATATACGGTATCGTAATCTAATAAATCTCCTTGATAAAACTCATTACAGTGCGCTGCACATGGAGCTTCATTTGATGGATCTAAAATGCAGGTATACACATCGAATTTTTGTGTTTCTGCCAATAGCATTTTGCCTAGCTGACCACCACCTAAAACACCCAATTTAAAATCTGAAGAAAAGTATGCATTCATATTATTTGCTTTGCTGCAAAAATAAGAATCTATTTTTGAATAATGGGTGGTTTAAAAATTTCTTATATGCAATATATTTTGAGGATCAAGAATTACACTATATTCTTTCATATCACAGACTCTTTCTCCTTCAGCTAATGCTTTATGATTTCCATTTGCATCTTTTGTATAAACAGTTGAATAGCCCAACCTAAAGTCATAAAAATAACCATCCGAATCACAAGAATTCTTCAATTCTGGAAAATCACTAGTATCCATAGGTAAAGAGCAATTTAAAATTGAAACATGTGGACACTGTAAATCAAATGCTAAAAAACTGGTATCAGTATTTCTATAAACAATAATTCCACTATGTCCTAAATTTTCATAAACAGCGTATCCTCCTGGAACCAATAACCCACTTGATTCAGGCAAATTGAGACTTTTTGAAACATTAAAATAAATATCAGGAATACAACTATTAACATTTCCATCACTTTCTAAACAACTCACAAAACTACCTACTACAAAAAATAATAAAATATATTTTTTCATTCTATCTTGGGTTTCTTTATTCCAATGGCAATTTACAAATATTTTGTATATTTGTTGTCGATCTCATTGGCAATTTATTAGCTATGGGATTTTCTTTTTAATAAAAAACCACGAGACTGGCTCACTTGGTGTAAAAAGAAAAACATAATAGTTTCGATACAGTATCAAAAAAAGAAACCCAAATTGGGATTAAAAGAAAAAATCATGAGTGAAATATCATATTATTCTGTAGAAGGATTAAAAAAATTAAAAGACGAATTAGAGCATTTAGAACAAGTTGAAAGACCAAGAGTTACTCAAGAAATATCGGATGCTAGAGACAAAGGTGATTTGAGTGAAAACGCGGAATATCATGCTGCAAAAGAAGAACAATCTCACCTAGAATTTAAAATAGCCAAACTTAAAAACGTTGTGGCAAGTGCTCGTATTTTGGATGATTCTCAACTAGACCTTTCCAAAATATTGATTCATTCTGTTGTAAAATTGAAAAACACTAGCAATAAAATGGAATTCACCTATACCCTTGTAGCTGATTCTGAAACGGATATTAGAAATGGTAAACTTTCAGTAAACTCTCCTATTGGTAAAGGTTTGTTAGGGAAAAGTGTAGGCGATATTGCAGAAATACAAGTCCCAAGTGGAATTATGAAGTTTGAAGTTTTGGAGATTTCACGCTAGCCTTCGACAAGCTCAGGCTACAATACTTCGACAAGCTCGGTCTAACAACCTTTAATTTCTAATGCTTAAAGCTAGTCACTACAGACAAATTAACACTCTAGTATTTTGCATATTGACTTATATTACTGAGAAATTCGATTGTTTATCTTTCTAAAAATACAAACCTATTTTTGTTGATTTTTTAATTTTCAGACACGCTACTTTATAACTATTAGATACTATGGACACCATTTTTACAAAAATTATCAAGGGAGAAATACCTTCTTACAAAATTTCAGAAAATGAGAATTTCTATGCTTTTTTAGACATCAATCCAAATGCAAAAGGACATACACTCGTAATTCCCAAAAAACAAGTTGATAAACTTTTTGATTTGGATGAAGAAACCTACAATGAACTATTTACTTACGCAAGAAAAATAGCTCTGGCCATAGAAAAGGTAATTCCATGCAATAGAGTAGGAATGACCGTTATCGGACTAGAAGTACCACATGCACATGTACACCTAATTCCTCTGAACGAAATGAATGATGCAAATTTTGCCAAGCCTAAAGTTCAAATGAATCCTGAGGAGTTTTTACAATTGGCTTCTCAAATCTCTAAGCAACTAAAAGGATAATTTTTTCATGTCCCATTCGACTTTAGACTTTAGGCTTTAATAGATCCAACTGAATTTCAAAAGTTGAACCTTTATTTATTTCCGATTTTTTTACGAAAATCTTACCCGAATGATACTCTTCTATTATCCTCTTAGATAATGACAATCCCAGACCCCACCCTCTTTTTTTTGTTGTAAAACCAGGCGTAAATATTTTTTTATACAATTTTTTAGGAATTCCTTTTCCAGAATCTTCAACTGTGATGCTAACAAATCTGTCATTCGATTCCAAGCCTACTTTTAACATTCCCTTACCTGACATTCCATCAATTGCATTCTTTATTAAATTCTCCAAAACCCAAGCAAACAACTGTTCATTAACATTGACTATCATTTCCTTTTCTGGTTTTTCGAATGTAAACTGAATACTTTTAAAACTTCTTGCCTCGAAATAATCTATCGAATTTTGAGTAATACCTACTATATCTGAAGGAACCTTTATAGGAACCGATCCAATTTTCGAAAATCGATCTGCAATTACATTCAACCTTGCAATATCTTTTTCTATTTCAGGAACAATTGCAGGCCCAATCTCATCCATTTTCATTAATTCTACCCAACCTATTAAAGAAGAAATAGGAGTTCCTATTTGATGTGCCGTTTCCTTAGCCATGCCTGTCCACAATTTATTTTGCTCAGCAATTTTATTTGATTTAAAAACCAAATATATAATGGTCGAAAATAGCACTAAAATCAAGATCAAAGTAAGTGGGTAATACCTCAATTTTGTTAACAATTTAGAATCTTCATAATAAATCACATACTGTTTTCCCTTTAAATAATTTACAACAAGTGGTTTGTTTTCTTTTTTCATCTGATTCAGTTTCTTCGCCATATACAATGTATCAGATGCTTTTATCGAATCTAAATTTCTACTCATTTCGATATGTCCTTCTCCGTCAGTAACGATCATTGGAATATCATGATTGCTTGTTATAATTTTTGCCTCCAAAGAGACTTCTTGATTCAAATCACCAGACCCAAATCGATCATAAGCAATTGCCAAAATCTCCATTTTAGTACGCTCGTTTGTTTTAAGCCTTTTAGAAAAATCATAGGTATTCCATAAAATTGAAGCGACAATACAAAATGAAACTACTGTAATTATATTTTTAGGACTCAAGTTTCTGAATATGTGATTCATATCAATTAGTTAACATTTAAAACCTACAAAAAAGGCACCGTTCTTAAAAAAAGGAATGACATTTTCTCTAAAGCTTCAACAAGAACGTAAAAAGAAACTATATATTTTACAATTTATCGACTAACCTGATTCCATTTAATGAAAAATGTTGATAAGTTTCATTAATCCTTTTTGAAAAAATAAATCGAACAAGAATAAAAATTATAAATTTGCGTAAAGCTTTGGTAAGAGGTTTTTACAAAAACTAATATAATTTTAAAGAAATGCAAGTAACAGGAAAAATTAAATTGATAAATGCTGAACAAACATTTGGTAGCAATGGATTTAGAAAACGTGATTTAGTTGTTACAACTGAAGAGCAATATCCTCAAATGATTTTAGTTGAATTTGTTCAAGACAAATGTGATTTGTTAAATAATTACAGTGTTGGACAAGATGTAACTGTATCTATTAATTTACGTGGTAGAGAGTGGGTTAACCCACAAGGGGAAGCAAAGTATTTCAACTCAATTCAAGGATGGAGAATAGAAGCTGCACAATCTCAAGGTGCTGGAGCTCCTCCTGCATTGGATAATTTTGAAACAACTAGTGCACCAGCTGCTACTAACAATGAACCAGATGATTTACCTTTTTAGTTAGACTAAAAAGTTTTAATAACTCAAAACATCTTTGATTATCTTTAATCGAAGATGTTTTTGTTGTTTTAAAGACTCCTTAAAACTATGTACTCTTCAAGTTGCAAACCTTTACTTATACCTTAATATCTACCTTACTTTTTCAACCTTAAAAGTCTAAAGAAGTAGATTATTCTCTTTTCAAAAAAAACACGTCTCTGCACATTTTTTTCTTCTATTACCATACCATTTAAGAAATAAAAACTGATACAAACTCCATCATTTTAAAAAAAATCATTTGAAAATATATTTGGCGCTATTTATTAATTGTTCTTTTTACATTTATTATCTTTGTTCCAAATTCATACTAATATTAATCTAGTCCTAAACTCATTTTACTATGACTAATTCTTGGATGAAAGTATTAACACTCTCCGGTGCCTTACTTTTTTTTCTTAACAACACGAAAGCACAACAAATCAACGATTGGGAAAATCCACTTGTAACAGAAACCAACAAACAACCTGCTAGAGCAACTTCTATTTCTTTCCCTGATGAAGCAATGGCTCTAAAGGGAAATAGAAAATCCAGCCCTAGGTACCAAAGTCTAAACGGAAATTGGAAATTTAGTTTTGCTGATGTGGTAGAAAAAAGTATTCCCGATTTCTACAAACCTTCTTATGATGTATCTAATTGGAAAGAAATTCCAGTTCCAGCAAACTGGGAATTACATGGCTACGGACGTGCTATTTACACCAATGTTACTTATCCGTTTACACCTGTGAGCCCACCAAACGTTCCCAAAGACGATAGTCCAGTTGGATCTTATAGAACAACTTTTGAAATTCCAAACAATTGGAATGAACAAAAAATCACGATCCATTTTGGCGGTGTAAGTTCTGCTTTTTATTTATGGATCAATGGAGAAAAAGTAGGTTACAGTCAAGGAAGTAGACTGCCTGCTGAGTTTGACATTACACCTTACTTAAAAAAAGGTAAAAACGTACTTGCTGCAAAAGTTTTCCGCTGGAGCGATGGTTCTTACTTAGAAGATCAAGATCATTGGCGTTTGAGTGGAATACATCGTGATGTTTATTTGGAAGCTACACCGAAAACATATATTTATGATTTCTTTACACGTACAGATTTAGACGAAAAGTACAAGGATGCAACTTTAAGTATTCGACCAGAAATAAAAGTAGAAAAAAATGTAAACCTCAAAGGATGGCTATTAGAAGGACAATTATTTGATTCTAATAACCAACCCGTCCTTAAGAAAGTAATGAGCAAATCTCTTTCTCAAATCACAAACGAATGGTACCCTCAACGAAGCACCGTAAAATTTGGAGCTCTTGAAGCAATGGTAACAAACCCATTAAAATGGTCGGCTGAACATCCTAATTTATACACTCTTGTACTCTATCTTAAAGATGCCAATGGAAAATTGGTTGAGACTAGAAGTAGTAAAGTCGGATTTAGAGAAACTGAGGTTCGTGACGGTGAATTTTTTGTAAATGGCAAACCTGTAATTCTTTACGGAGTCAATAGACATGATCACAGTCAACACAAAGGAAAAGTAATTTCTGATGAGATTATGTTAAAAGATGTGTTGTTAATGAAACAATTCAATTTCAACGCAGTAAGAACTTCACATTATCCAAACAATCCTCGTTGGTATGAATTATGTGATGAATATGGAATTTATGTAATGGATGAAGCCAACCTAGAATCTCATGGGATTACAGGAAAACCATCCAACAATCCACAATGGGCTCATGCATTTTTACAAAGAGCAATCCGAATGGTAGAACGTGATAAAAACCATCCTTCTATTGTTTTTTGGTCACTAGGAAATGAAAGTGGAATGGGGCCAAACCATGCTGCTATGGCTGCTTGGATAAAAGATTTTGACCCTACTAGGTTGATTCATTATGAAGGTGCCCAAAATAGAAACTGGGATTCTGGAAAAACAGACCCTGTTTATGTTGATGTGCGTAGTCGTATGTACAACTCACTAGATTATATGGTAAAATTAGCAAATACCAAAGAAGATACTCGACCTGTGCTATATTGTGAATACGCACATGCAATGGGGAATTCTTTAGGTGATTTTACTTCTTTTTGGAAAGCGATAAAAGAGAACAAACGTTTTATTGGTGCTTTCATTTGGGACTGGACAGATGGAGCCTTGGTTAAAAAAGATGAAAAAGGAAGAACTTTTTGGGCCTATGGAGGCGATTATGGAGAAACCATACACAGTGGAAACTTCAATAACAACGGTATCATTTCTCCAGACCAAACGGCAAAACCAGCTGCTTGGGAAGCAAAAAAGGTACATCAACCTATAGAGATTACAGCTGTAGATTTGAAAAGTGGAACTTTCGAAATCTTTAACAGACATCATTTCTCTAATCTAAATCACTACACTATTTCTTGGAAGTTAGAAGAAGACGGTTCACTTATTCAAAAAGGAATCATTCCTGCACCAAAATTACAGCCTTTAGGAAAAGGAAAAGTAACTATCACTTACAAACAACCGAAACTAAAGAGTGGTGCAAAATATTTCTTAACTCTAAGCTTTAAATTAAATCGCGATTTTAGTTGGGCCAAAAAGGGACATGAAGTTTCTTGGGAACAATTCGAACTTCCTTACTTTAAAGAAGCTACTGTCAAAAGCTGGAAACGCATTTCTTCAGTTACTTTAGAAGAAAAAGAAAACGAAGCCACTGTAAAAACAAAAAAAACAAAAGTTGTTTTTGACAAAAAAACAGGAAACCTTACTTCTTTGACTATTGCTGGAAAAGAACTTTTAAAAGCAGCGTTAGAACCAAACTTTTGGAGACCTCCAACGGACAACGATTTTGGTTACAAAATTAGGAGAGAACAAGGTTATTGGGAATCTGCAGCTAGCAAAAGAGAATTGATAACTTTTGAAATCTCAAAACCAAATTCTAAATCTGTAAAAATAAAAACAGTTTACAATTTACCAACAACAACCAAAATTAAGACAGCACCTCAACTTACAATTAATTATACAATTTATGGAAATGGTGAGATTGCAGTACAAAATAAACTAAAGTCTTCTACTGGACTTTCAAATCTTCCTCGATATGGAATGCAAATTCAATTAAACGCAACTTATGACGCCATGAAATGGCTAGGAAGAGGACCTCATGAAAATTATTCTGATAGATTTACAAGTGCTGCTCATGGGCTCTATAACAAATCTGTTAAGAGTGACTTCTTTCACTATGTAAGACCACAAGAAAGTAACAACTATACTGAGGTTCGTTGGATGTCACTAACAAATAAGTCTGGACAAGGAATTGAAGTAAGTAGTATACTACCACTAAGTGTCAGTGCATGGCCTTATAGTACTGAAGATTTATCACATAGAAAAGGTCATATTGCTGAACTTCCTAAAAGAGATTTTGTAACCTTAAATATTGATCACAAACAACAAGGTTTGGGTGGAGATGACAGTTGGTCAAGTCATGCAAAACCTCACAAGCAATTCAGGTTGACTCCAAAAAATTATAGTTACAATTTTACTATCAGACCAGTATTCAAAAAAACAAAAAAAATAAATCACCAACAATTACCTAGATAATTGAAACAAAATATCTAATGATTCAAAAGCCAGAAGCAATGTTCTTCTGGCTTTTAATTTTTTGGTAAAATCCTTTTTATAAAGACTGCCAAAATACCTATATTTGCACAACTTAAAAAATTAGCATGCAATACAAAAGAATTTTACTAAAATTGAGTGGCGAATCATTAATGGGAAAAAACCAATACGGCATTGACCCTTCAAGATTGGCAGATTATGCTCAAGAAATCAAAACTATAGTAGAAAAAGGAATTGAAGTTGCCATTGTAATTGGTGGGGGGAACATTTTTAGAGGTGTTGCAGGAGCTAGTAATGGAATGGACCGTGTGCAAGGAGACTATATGGGAATGCTTGCTACTTGTATAAACGGATTGGCTTTGCAAAGTGCCATTGAATCTGCAGGTATCAAAACAAGATTACTAACAGCTATTAAGATGGAACAAGTTGCAGAACCTTTTATAAAAAGAAGAGCTGTAAGACACTTAGAAAAAGGACGTGTTGTTATATTTGGTGCAGGAACAGGAAATCCGTATTTTACAACGGATACTGCTGCTGTTTTAAGAGCTATTGAAGTCTCTGCTGATGTAATATTAAAAGGAACTCGTGTTGATGGAATTTATTCTGCGGATCCAGAAAAAGATCCAACGGCAACTAAATTCGATACAATAACGTATCAAAATGTACTTGACAAGGGGTTAAAAATTATGGACTTAACTGCATTTACTTTGAGTCAAGAAAATAATTTGCCTATTATTGTATTTGATATGGACACAGAAGGAAACTTGCAAAAATTACTTTCTGGGGAAAAAATAGGAACTGTAGTTTCTGATAAATAATTACCTTACTGAACATTAAATTTATTCATTATGAACGAAGAAATCGAATTTATAATAGATAGTGCCAAAGAACAAATGCAACATGCAATTGAGCACCTCACAAAAGAATTCAGAAATATTAGAGCAGGTAAAGCAGCTCCTAGTATGTTAGGCGGTGTAATGGTAGATTACTATGGTACACAAACTCAACTAAGTCAGGTTGCCAATGTAAATACTCCAGATGCCAGAACTATTACAGTTCAACCTTGGGAAAAACAAATGATTCCTGCTATTGAAAAAGGAATTTTAATTGCAAATTTAGGTTTCAACCCAATGAACAATGGTGAAAGTATTATCATTAATGTTCCAGTACTTACGGAAGAACGCAGACGTGAATTGTCTAAAATGGCAAAAGCTGCAGCTGAACACGCTAAAGTAAGTGTCCGTAATGCTCGTAAAGACGCCAACAACGAAATTAAAAAAATAGATATTTCTGACGATGAGAAAAAAGTATCGGAATCAGAAGTTCAAAATTTAACCGATGCGCACATCAAAAAAATTGATGAAGCGTATGGTGTTAAAGATGTAGAAATTATGAAAGTATAATTTCTATCAACATAGAAAATAAAAAAGTCGTTTGAATTCATTTGAACGACTTTTTTTTATGAAAAATAGTATTATCCTATCCAGTTTTTAAAATCTTTCACTTTTTCTCTACTTACAATAATTTCATTTTCCGAATAACTATTCAAAACCAGCTGCAAACGACTGTTGCTATAAGATATAATATCTTTAATACCGTTTATGTATACATAGTATTTGCGACTTACGCGAAAGAATTTTTCAGGATCTAAAAGTCCGTCCATTTGTTCTAACGTAAAATCTATTAAGTAATCTCTTCCATTAAATGTATGCAAATAGGTGCCTTTGTCCTTGCTATAAAAACATTCTATTTCTTCTATTGCAATCATTTTTAAATGCTGACCTACTTTTACTGTAAACCGCTGTTTGTAATTCTTATCAAAAGGATTCACTAACATTTTTTTTATTTGTTCCAAATCAGTTTGAAACTTATTTTGTTTCGGTCTGTTTGTTTTAAATTTAGCAATCGCCGTATGCAGCTCCTCGTCATCAATTGGTTTTAACAAATAATCAATACTATTCAACTTAAAAGCTTTCAAGGCATATTCATCATAGGCAGTTGTAAAAATAATGGCGCTTTCAATTGTGACTTCATCAAATATTTCAAATGACAATCCATCAGATAACTGAA